>JAEEGL012757631.1_pt1 | contig 100650 bp, 99 predicted proteins | sample 9134231 | NCBI WGS metagenome assembly JAEEGL01 (sample SAMN16246548, study PRJNA631951) | gut metagenome | biome: gut microbiome; feature: rumen; material: fiber-attached | host: Bos | place: Iran: Karaj | collected 2018-10 | reverse complement strand
CTCTCCTTGTTGCTTGAGGTCGATGGTTACACCACTAGGTAAATCTAGATGTGCTAATGCATCTATTGTTTCTCTGCTGGGGTTATCAATATCAATTAGTCTCTTATGAGTTCTAATTTCGAATTGTTCACGAGAATCTTTATATTTGTGAACAGCTCTTAATATTGTAATCTTCTCAATTTCAGTTGGTAGTGGAATAGGTCCGCTAACAACTCCACCAGTTCTTTTTACTGTTTCAACAATTTTAGCAGCAGCTTGATCAACACTGCGATGTTCAAATGATTTTAATCTAATTCTGATTTTATCTTTTGACATTTTGTTTCCTCCTTCGCCGAAAATTTATTTTTCGACTTGCTCCATGCAAATTACCTGATTTTCTAATTAGGATTAATTCAACCTAACCTGGTGTATCAGCAACCTTGCACATCCCAGCCAGTCGTTTACAATTAATTATAGAATACAAATCCCTAAAAATCAAGCATTTTTTAAAGAAATTCAATAATTTTTACTACATAAAAAAAGAAATTCAATTTAATTGAATCTCTTATTTTTTTGAAGCCTTTTTATCATTTAATGCTAATTCTTCTCTATATTTGTCAAAACCATCTTTTTCAGTACCTTTTTTTAGAATCTTTTCATATTTAGCATAATCATATTTTGAGAATTGTTTATCTTCTTCAGTTAGTTCAGATGCACACATCCAATCAAATACATAATCTTTGAATTCAATTTTATCTTTAACTGTATCATCTCTCTTAAAGACAAACTCTTCAAAAGTATTAGCTGTTTTTGATAGATTAGTTACAATCATAGCATCATAACCATTTCCTTCACAATAATTCTTAGATTCTGATTCTCCAGTACTTATCTTATTTAATACTTCTTTCTTAGCAGCTTCTTTTTGAGCATTAGTGAAATCATATTTATCAAAATCTTTTCCTTCAGGTAATACTTTTTTCAATTCTTTGTTATATGCATTTTCTAATTTATTAACAAGCATTTCTTCAAGATATCTTTCATCATCCCATTTATTATAATATAATCTTCTGAATGCAAATTCATAATAGTGAAGGAATCTAGTTATACTTTCTTTTAATCCTTTTTCTACATCTTCGAATTCACCTTCTATTAAATTATTTTTTCCTAGGATTTTTATCTTTTCTTTATACTCTCCAGTAATTCCACCTATTTCTTTTCCTGTTGTAAGATCAGATGCACTATACTTGATTTCCGAGTCATTATATATATTTAACTGGAATCCTAATTTAGCTATAATCTTCTCTGGATCATTTTCTTCTTCTTTGGTTTCTACCTTAGTATTAAAGAAATTAATATCTAATCTATTACCTATTTTCTTACCTTGTTCATTTTCTTTTCTTGTATATGAATATGTAGAATATAAACTATTCTTTTCATTTTCAATAAATCCAGTACCATCTAATACACCATCATTAGCATCATATTTGAAATCTAATCCAAATGTTGGGTTATTAAATGTCTCATCACCTTTAGCCTTAGTCATTACTTTTCCAATAAAGAATCCATTAAGGTTATCTACTTGGAAATAATAATCATCTACTGTTATATCTATTGAAATAAGTTGTGTATTAGCAAGATTCATATATAGATTAACTACTATATTTTTAACTTCTTTATTTGGGTCTAATGATAGTAGTTCATCTACTGCATCTTGTAAATCTTCCATTGTATCAATATTATAACCTAAATCAGCTAAATCATCTTCTTCATCATTATTTTTATCATCATCACCATATTTGATTGCCTTTAAGACTTTTTTCATAAATTCTTCATCTTGTCTAATTCTCTTTAAGACATTGTCATATATAGTTCTTATTTCTTCTTCATTTAAATCACAGTGTGCTAATAAAGCTATTGTTGTTTGATCTCCTACTTTTTTAGTAGTTATTCTTCTATCAAGTTGATCAGTCTTTATTTCATCTTCTATTTCATTTTTAACTCTATCAATAATTTCTTTTATTAAATCTCCTCTATCTAAATCTATATTTAAAGAGTTTGATTTAAACATTTTAGCTACTCCATTAGGATAATTACTATCTAGTTTGTTACTAGAAGCATATACAGCTGCATCTTTGAAATAAATTCTAGCATCGTAATTTGCTATATCTGCTCTTGAAGAACTAATACCATTAATACCACTTTGAATATTAATAGCTAATGCAAGATCATCTAAATCAGCATCAATAATTCCATCAATTGCTAATTTATCTAAATATGCTGCATCAGCATTTTTTCCTGCTACCATTCCTTCTGGAAGATTTATTACTATTCTTGTTTCATTAATTTCTGTTTCTCTTGTAGAATCTATTACTCCAGTTATAGTATTAATAACATTATCGATTGCTGTATCGAAAACCTTATCAGGTGACATAACTATGAAATAATAAACCATAGCAAATATTAAGATACCTAAGAACATTGCTAAAACAGCAACAGGTAATCTTTTACTTTCTTTTTCAAAGACTATCTCATCTTGATCTGATGCTGCGTCCATATTTTCTTCTGATTTAACTGCATCATTTTCTTCTGTATCTGGTACTATTAAATCTTCAGCAGTAATTGTACTTAATTGTTTATCATCTATAATTTTAATTTCTTTATCAGCTTTTGGTTGTTCTTCAGCAGATGCATCTTGAGTTACAGGAACTTCAGATTCTACTATAGCATTTTGAGATTCGGGATCAACTGGTTGTTCAGTAACTACTGGTGCTGCTACTGGAATTGCAATAGCAGGTTCAGGATCCATTGTAGGTGGAACTAACATTTGACTAGGATCATTAGGATCTATAGTTTGTACTGGTTCTGCTACTTGTTCTTGTGGTAATTCAACTATTTCAACTGGTGCTGCAGCAGGTGCAGGGGCAGTTCCTATTGCATCAGGTGCAACGGGCATAGTAGGATTTACTGGAGCTGTTTGAGCTTCAGGTACCACTGGAGTTTCAATATTATTGTTATTAGTATCACTCATATTTATCCCTTACCTCTTTATTATATTCACACTTATTTTACCATACATTTTTTTTAAAGTAAATCATTTTAGATTGCAAATTTATATATATAAAATAAAAAATAATTCACAAATTGTGAACTATTTTACTATTAAACTTTCACCTAACATTTCTTTAGGTTTACTTATCTCATACATATCTATAAGTGTAGGTACTACATCATATAGATATCCTTCTTCTTTAAGCTTTATTTCATCATTACATATTACAAATGGAACTCTATTAGTAGTATGTCCAGTTATAATATTTCCTTTATCATCTTTCATACATTCTATATTACCATGATCAGATGTAATAGCTACTTCATAGAAATTCTCTTCTGCTTTTTCTAATATTTTTCCTATACATACATCACATGCTTCAAGTGCTCTTACTATAGCAGGTAAATTACCAGTATGTCCTACTATATCTGGATTACAGAAATTAACTAATATAAAATCATAATCTTCATTCATAGCATTTAATAATGTATTAGTAACTTCAGCTATATTCATCTCTGGTTTCATATCAAATCTTGGTACATTTGGAGATTGTATTAATAATTTATACATATTCTTATCAGAAAAATCTTCCATTCCATCAAAGAAATATGTTACTTGTTGAAATCTAGGTATTTCACTAATTCTAGCTTGTTTAAAATCTAAATCAGCTAAATACTTACCAAATGTATTATTTAATACTTCATTTGAATAAGCACCTTCTATTTTGTCACTATTACTATATAATGACATAAATTTAACATTCTTTAATTTCTTAGTTTGAAACATTGTAAAACTTGGTTCTACAAATGATGAAATTAATTCATCCATTCTTTCAGGTCTAAATCCTACAAATAATACACCATCATTATCTTGTATATTACTTCCTTTACTTATAATACTAGGATTTATAAATTCATCTGTAATACCACTCTTATAATGCAAATCTAAACATCTTTGATAATCGGTAAATGAATTACCTACATTATATACTAAAGCATCATATGCTTTTTGTACTCTATCATAATTACCATCACTATTCATAGCATAATATCTACCAGATATAGTACCTATAACACCTAATCCTAATTTATTAACTTTTTCCATGAAATCTGCTATATGTTCTTGAGCAGCATTATTCTTTTCATCACAACCATCAGTTATAAAATGAAATATTACACTCTTTATATTACACTTCTTAGCTAAAGCAAGAACTGCATAAAAATGATCAATACTAGAATGTATTCCAGAACTAGATAATAAACCTACTAGATGTAATCTACCATTATATTCATTAACATGATCCATTAAATCTAATAAGTGATCATTTTCAAAAAATGATTTATCTACTATTGATTCATTTATTATTGTTAGTGGTTGTTTAACTACTCTACCTGCTCCTAAAATAACATGACCAGTTTCACTATTACCAGCTATATCTTTAGGAAGCCCTACACTTTGACCATGACAAAGTAATTTACTAACTGAATATTTACTAAATATATTATTAATATTTGGAATTGAAGACATCTTTATAACATTGCCATTCTCACTATCTCTAATACCAAACCCATCTAAAATTAATAAAATAATTTTTTTCATATTTTTCTCCTGTGAATATTCTAACAAAAAATATTATTAAAGTAAATTTTTATTTATATCATTCCCATTTTTAACTTATCAACAATTGTATATATGTATTCAGAATTAGTTGGTCCTGATTTATTTTTATCTACTGTATTACCAAATATTTTATATAAAAGTTCTACATCAGCTCTAGCCCAAGATATAAATATAGCATATCTCATATCTCTTTCTACTTTAGTTTTAGTTGTCTTACATTCCTTAGCTACTACTGCATATATATAATTAATTCTATATCTATAATCATAATTATTATATGTAAATATAATAGATTCTCTTATAAAATCAAATCCATCCATATGAGCTGGCATACCTAAATTAGTTAATACTTCTGTTATTTTAATACTTATATTATTGTTATAGTTATTATTTATCCTTAGTATTACATCTTTAATATCATGTAAATTAAATGGTTTAAAAATTATATAACTTATTTTATTAAACTCTATTATATTTAACATATCAGTAACTCTATAACCAGTCATTAGTATTGTTTTAATTTTAATATTATTATCTTTTAAATATTTAATTAATCCAAAACCATCTTTTTCAGGCATAACATAATCTAATAATATAATATCTATTTCAGTACTTATGTATTTAATAGCTTCATTTCCATTTTGAGCCCAAGCTAAAACAGTAATATCGCTACTATTTTTAAAATATTCTATTATTTTCTTTGATAAATCAATATCATCTTCTACTAAAAGTAATTTTGTTTTCATTCTACTTCTATTTAATTATACTATAAAGAAAAAGAATAATACAAAATTATTCTTTTATTTCATTTAATAAATGTCTTAACTTTATTATATCAGTGCTTATTTTACCAAGTACTATACCATCACTAACTTTAAGTATATCATTTATATTGTTTTCATTAACAATACCACCATAGAATACATTTACATTAGCTCCATATATATTCTTAATATATATTTTAATTCTCTTAATCATTTTAGCTATTCTAGCTATATCTTTTGTTTCAGACATACCTATTACCCAATTTGGATCATATACTAAATTTAAATATTTTAAATCATTTTTTTCTAAACCTTTTAGATATAGATTAATATCTCTTTTAATTGATCCAAAGGCATATCTACTTTTAGTATATTCACCTATATATAATAATGTATTCATATGAGAAGAAATTGACTTAAATAACTTTTCTTTTATTTCATATGATGTTTCACATATTAATCTCTTTCTTTCATGATGAGCTATCATAGTATATTTAACATTTATATCTTTTAATTGTTCAAGATTTATTTCACCTGTAAAGCTACCTCTCTTAGAACTGTAAAAGTTCTGTGCTCCAAGTAAAATATGACTATCTTTAAACATTGTTAAGTATAATAGTGGCGGAAATAATATAAATTCACAATTATATACACACAACTTTTCAAATTCATGTTTAAATAATACCATTTCATTATATAATAAATAACTTTTTTGATTTAAAATAATCTTTTTCATATCTATCCCTTTAGTCTTCCCAAAGTTTTAAATTTCTTTCCAGATAGATATTCTAATGTAGCTCCTCCTCCTGTTGAAGAATATGTAAGTGGAATATTAAAGTAATTTGATGCACTTACTACATCTCCACCAGCAAGTATAGATTTATATGATTTCTTAGATAAATATTTCATGATCTCTTTAGTACACTTTTCATACTCTTTATCTTCATATTTACCAAGTGGTCCATTCCATAATACTAATGAAGCATTATCTAATTTCTCTTCAAATAGTTTTATAGTCTTTGGTCCTAAATCAAAACCTATATCTTTTTTATCTAATTTATCAATATCTTTTACTCCATTTTGAGTTACTACATCTACAGGAAGTATTATTTTAGATGAATACTTATCAAGTAATCCTTTAGCATACTCAATATTTTCTTCTGATACTATTGAAGAACCAACATCTATTCCTTTAGCTTTTAAGAATGTAAAACACATTGCTCCACCAATAAGAACATTTTCAGATTTAGTAATTAAATTGTTAATTACTCCTATCTTATCTTCTACTTTAGCTCCTCCTAGTATTAATGTTTTAGTTTTAGACATTACTTCATCCATTACTTTAACTTCTTCTTCTACTAAATATCCAGCATAAGAAGGTAAATATTTAGATATACCATATGTTGATGCATGACATCTATGACAAGAAGCAAAAGCATCTAAAACAAATATATTTCCAAGAGATGCCCAATATTTAGAAAGAGCTTCATCACAAGAACTTTCTAATGTCTTAGGATAATCTTCAAATCTAGTATTTTCTACTAGTACTATTTCTCCATCTAATAGATTACTAATAGTTTCTTCTAATAATTCTCCTCTTGTTTCAGGTACAAAATATACAGGAGTTTTAACTAAAGTAGACAATTTTTTAGCTACTTCATATAAAGAATTCTTTTCTTTATCAGCTTCTTCTTTAACACGACCTAAATGAGATAATAGAATTATTTTGGCTTTATTCTCTATTAAATAATTTAATGTTTCAAGACTAGCTACTATTCTTTTATCATCAAGAATCTTACCATCTTTCATAGGTACATTATAATCTACTCTTACAATTACTTTTTTACCTCTTACTTTTACCCCTTTTATACTTTCCATATTTATACCTCCACTTCGTACTTTGTATAAATCTTTCTAGCAGTATTCTTTAGTTCATCAAGTGTAGTATTTATTATTTCTTCATCAAAATTAGTATAATCATCTAAATCTATTTCAGTCTTATGCATCTTTTGTTCTGGAGTTAATCCATTATCAAAATTAGGTCTAGTAATATGAATATTTATTAATTCTGGATGTGCTGTTTTTAAATCTTCTATTTCTTTTTTAAATCTAACATCACTTATAATAATTGCATCATAGAAGCATGAATAAACATCTATATCATCAATCATTCTTTTAATAAATAAATCATCTTTACCTAGTTTAACACGAATAACATCAGTACCTAACTTTTGTAATAATTCTCTTGGTTTATCTTCTTCAGTAAGATTCCAACCAGTCATTTCTCTAGCATAATATTTAATATATTTAGATAATTGAGTTACCATTACTTTTTTATTATTCTCTTCATATACTTCTTTTAAATATCCTGAAAAAGTATCTTTCCCATGTTTTGCTTTACCACTAACTATGTAAATTTTAGGATTTTTATTTTCTGTTTCCATTTATTCCTCCGAAGTATCATTTGATGTAGTATTATCAGCACTAGCATTTTGTCTCTTTTCAAATGCTGATGGTAATACCATCCATGCATTTGGCATGTATCTTTCACCAGAATATCCATAACCTACAGGATGATTAACAAGTCCTCCTTTAGCATCTGGTGTTTTCTTAACATATAATGCACTAGAACCTCCACCATCTAAATTAGCTGCATTTATACATCCATATTTTTGGAATAAATCTGCTAAGTCAGCCATTGAAATACCAACTGATCCAGATTGTCTTCCATCTATTACTATAAATAAAACTATTCCATCAGGTCTTTGACCAATAGCACTTCTATTAGCAATTCCCCATCCACCATTTCCTTTAAATGTTGATTTAACTCCATTTACTACAAGGAATGGTCCAAATTCAACTGCTCTATCCATACCAGCAGCAATTGCATCTTTAGCACTATCTTTAGTAAGCATTAGAACATTATCTTTAGTAAATCCGATAAGTCCTCCACCTTTATTTATCTTTCTTCCTTTAAAATAAACTTTACCATTTAATATAGTTGTACCAGTATTTTTATTACCATAAGTATGATAAACTCCACTACCAGTCATAGCTACATAAGCTTTATTATTCTTAGCCATTGTTGATATGTATTCACCAGTACCTCCAAATTTCTTAGAGAATACTAATTGAACATCAGCTGGATCATATATAACTACCATATAACCTTTCCAGTTTTTACCTTTTATATCAACATATTTATATACATCATTTCCTTCATCTTTTTCAAGAACTTGTCTTTCATATTCTGAACTATAAGTTCCACTTGAGAAATCAGGATTAAATGTAATAGCACTTGTATCAGTACCAACATCAGATTCAATAATCTTATTATTGTCTAAAATCTTTTCTACTATTTCTTCACTATATAATACATATGCAAAATATTTATGATTCATTGTTGTCATAGCAGTAGTAACAAGTAAATCTCTAAAATATGATATAGGTCCATATGCTAAGAAGAAACATATAGCTGCACATATATCAATGAAAATAACTAGGAATGTTAATGTCTTTTTCTTCTTACTCGTTCTCTTCATCTTGAACACCTCCTAATTTAAATGGAGATTTCAATGAACCATCACCACTTGCTATTTCAATTTTATTACTAACATAGAAAGCACTTCTTACATTATGATTATTACTAATCGCATCACTAAATACTGTACCATCTTCTTTAATAATCATAATAACATCAGAACTTTCAATACCTCTTGATATTGTAAATATATTATTTAAATCTTGAACAAACATATCAGCAAGACCTAACATACCTATCTTTAATTTAGAACTTTCTTTATATTTATTTATATAATCAAGAGCTCCTAATTCTAAATTACCTACATACCAAGGTTTCTCTAATATTAAATCTTTACTTTCAAAACTATTTAAATATGTACCATTTAAATAATTACTTATATTACTATTCTTAACATACTTATTAGTTGTTTTACTAAAGTATGTTTCATAATTATTTTCACCATCTTTAAGAACTTCAGCACTTGCTAATTTAACAGATTCATCATCTTTATTAACAATCTTAAATACTTGTCCATCAAATTCAACATAATTATTAACATAAGCATCAGCTAATGTCTTAATATCATGTTTTTCAATTATATATGGATTTTCTTTAGTTCCTTTTCCACTTAATAACTCAGTATTATAATTTATTGTTATAACTGGTCTTACTCCAGCTACTGTATTTAAATTTTTATTAACACTTATATCTCCTTCAGGAGTTATATAATATGCATTACCATCTTTATCTCTTGATAATAAGAAATAACTTTGACCATTATTTAAGAAACTAGATTTACCACCTGCTTCTTTATAATCATATAAAGAAAGTAGTGAAATTTTATTATTAGAATTTATTTCTTCACATGTAATCTTTTCTAAATCATCAATTGAATCTTCACAAGATCTTGTATAATCAAGTGTATCTTCATCATATAAGACACTTTCATATATACCACTGTGATCTAAATCACTTTTATTTAACCATTTATTTATATATGATTTATCATAACCATTTTCTAAACCAGTATACATTAAAGTAACTACATCTTCAGATACGGCAACAGCATTATTCTTATTATCTATTCCTATTATTCTATATAACATACCAGAATATTTTAAATAATTATCAGTTACATTTCCTTTATATTTACAAGTACCATTATCTTCATCACAAACTAACCCTTTAGTAAGATCAACATATTGTTTTTTCTTGAACAATTTATCAACTAAAAGAGAAGAATCTTGTTCTCCATTCTTCTTATGTTCTAATTTATAGTATTTTATTAATCTACTTGAATAAAAACCAAGTATTCCTAAAATAGCTATAACATTTAATGTTAATAACAAATTTCCTACCTTTAGTTTCTTTTTTCTAGCCATAATTAGTACTCCTAATCTCCAAAATCATTTTGATATGCTATTAAACTAGCATTAATAACTCCATCTACCTCACTAAATTGATCTACTATATTAGTATCAATCTTACCATTATCTTTTAAATCTAATTCAATAGAAATTTCAGCTTCTTTTCCAAATATAGATTTACTTCTAATTTTAAACTTTCTTAATTTTTTAAGTCTAGCTAATACTTCACTATGAGCTTTTTCATTATATTTAATTACTAATAAATATCTATTAGATACTCTAAATCCTAATAGGTATGAAACAAAATATAAAACTCCTATTGCTGCTGATGCTACTAATGCAGGAATATATAAACCTGCTCCAGCCATAATACCAGCACTTATTCCCCAAAACATAAAGCTTGTATCAACTGGTTCTTTAATAGCTGTTCTAAATCTTACAATAGATAAAGCACCAACCATACCTAAAGAAAGAGATATGTTAGAACTAATTGTTCTAATAATCATTGCTGTTACCATAGCTAACATTATTATACATAATGAATATGCTTTAGAATAAACAACTCCTGTATATGTCTTTCTATATACATATACGATAAACATACCTATTATGAATGCTACTATTAATGAAATAAGCATTGATCCAACAGATATCTTACCTGCAAAATTTTCTAAAACTGATTTTTTAATTGTATCTACAACACTCATCTTTTATCAACTCCTTATTTAATACTTCTACATAATGCAAACTTACTAACTGCTTCTCTACAAGAAGGTATATCATTTAATAAATTTGCTATATGCAAAGGTAATACCTCATTAAATTTAACTTCTAATACTACTTTACCTTGTTCATCTAAAGTATAAGTAGGCATTTCATGATCAAATAAATCATAATTATATAATCCACTTTGAATATTAAAATCAAATGTAACTCTAACTTCACTAACTGGATAAGTAAATGCTATTCTATGATAACCTACTATTACCGAAGGTACAAGTCCTTTAGTTTTAGAATCATAAATAAACTCTTCAAGTAGTCCTTTAGGACTATCAATATCATCTAATTTTCCTTCTAATATTTTACTATATATATCTTCTGAAATCAACATTTGTTCTTTAGCTGTATAGTTATTATGTTTCATTTTTTTCTCAAGTCTTATAAAACTTTTATCATCATTATAAATTCTAATTCTATATTTCTTTCTATATAAAACTCCATCCATTTTTTCATAATATGATTTAGACTCTCTATCATCAAAATATAAGCTTTTAATTACATAAGAACCATCACTATAATATGCATATTTATCTCTAGTCATTATAAGTGATAATTTTTGTCTTAATACTTTAGCTGCACTTTGTGATATTTTAAATTTTAATTCATGTCTGTATTTATATTTCTTTTCCATATTAATCACCAAAATATTTCTTATAATCCTTATCTGATAAATTGAAATATGATTTAGCTTGACTCTTCATATAAGAATTTCTTTTCTTAGCAAAATTTTTAACATAATTAACATTAGTTTTATATTGAGACCAAGATATATTATCCCATCTATTTAGATTTCTTTTTATTTCATCTTCACCTATTTCAGCTATAACTTCATCAATTCTTTTACTTATTGTATTGTAATTCCATGTATTTTTTAAATTGTATGATAATCTTTCAACAAATGTTTTCTTAAATTCACTACTTCTCATCATATTTCTTAATAATGTAGTTGGGAAGTTCCATCCTCCCATACCAGAAGCTTGTGTATAATATTGATAATAATTTAAATTAACATTGTAATATGCTGAATCCATATCATAGAATATAAATTTCCATTTACCTTTATCTACATTAGGATTAGAAAAATATCTAACATTTAATATATCGTAATTTGTTGCATATATTTCACCAATCCAGAAATCACACATATTTTCTATATCAATTTGTTCTTTAATTTTTTCATAATTTGATTTATTTGATAGTGGATTATTAGACATCCAATTCAACATCTCTTTATATTTTTTACTACTACCAGTCTTAACTTCACCATCTACTCTTAAAATATCTGTATTCTTTTGAGTAGCTTCTACATTATAGTGATTTGCTACAAAAGTTTCATCTATTTTTTCACGTAAGAAATATAATCCCCAATATTTACCATTAACATATACAACAACAGGTTTATATGCTTGAACATCTACTTTAGTATGTTCTTTCATAAGTGATGTAGAAACTATATCTCTTATTAGTATACGTTTAGACCATTGAAACTCATCTTGAGATCCAGTTCTTAATATTAATGAATTGTATACTGATGAATCTACATCATCAAATACTTTATAATGAAGATTAGCATCTCCATATCTTTTTTTGAATTTTAATTCATAACTTTTCTTTCTATAACTTCTAGTAGAACCACCAAATAATTTAAGCCCTGCATCAATTTGAAAACCTCCTCCATCTTGAGTAAGTAATTGAGCATTAACTTTTCTAGTTATTTTAGATTCAGTAGAAGTATTAGCATTTATAGTACTAAAATCACTTGAATTAATTGCTAAACTTATAACATCTAATTTATGATTTTCGTTTACTATATAAGAATATGTCTTAACTGCACTTTTAAGTCTACCTATCTCTTTTTCCATTATTCTTAAAACAGTAGTCTTCTTTATTGTAAGAGGACTACTGTATACTTTTGAATCAGTCGTAGGTGTACTACCATCTAATGTATAATAAATTGTTCCACTTCCACCTTCTAGTGCAACTTCAAATCCTTTTGAATTATTAAATATTCCACTTTCTATTGAAGCCTTTGGTACAAATGATATAGACATTGTACCAGAGCCATTATCTTTTAGTGGTGTTGGAGTATTGTAATAATACCAACCATAATCTTTATTTTTACCATATGAGTAGCCTTTAGGTACATTACTTAAGAATAATGTATCAACTATTTTCTTATCTTTAGATAAATATATACTTTCAACATCACCAAGTTTAAATCCAGCATGATAATATGAACTATTAGTTAACTTTTCATCACCTGATGCCATTATTACATAATATTGACCACTTTCTAATTTAACACTAGGTAACTTATAAGCACATATATTATTTGTTGATGTTCCTAAACAATATTCATTTAAATCAACTGTGTCTTTAGAATTATTATATAACTCTATCCAATCATAATAATTACCACCATTTTGTGCTAAATGAGAATAATTACTATTCATAGCTTCAGTTATTACCAATGTCTTAGGTAACTTTAAGAATGACTTTTGGAATCCTTCAATACCTTCATTAGTATTTATATATCCTGGTGAGATAGCACTACTTTCCATGAATTTATTTCCATCTCTTACATATGCTACTCCATTACCAAGATTTTCATATTTAACTCTGTCAATTACCTTACCAGTATTATTTGTAAGTACTACAGAACCACTCTTAGATTTTAATTTAAATGATGTACTAAGTTCTCCATCTAATCTAGATTTACCACTAGTATATATTAATAATACTTCTCCAGATTCAAGAGTAACATTAGGTATTTGCCATTTGAAACTTACTATCTCATCATTTGATAAACTATAGTTTTCAAGATTAACACTCTTTTCACCTTTATTTATTATTTCAATATATCCCGAATATTCACCATATGCATTAACAAAGTTTCCTTTATTATCTGGTAATATTTCATTTATTAATACATCACTATCTTCTTTAATCTTAATATCTTTTAAGAATTCATTATATCCTTCATTAGTATTAGCTCTACCAGGTGTTGGTGTAGACATTATTGCCCATTTACCATCAGTATTTCTAGCCATTACTGTATTTGATTCAAGTGCTACTGTTTCAATCGCATCTACTACTTTTCCATTTGGTTTATATAATGCAATTGTTTCACCACCAGAACTCTTAAGTTTAAAATTAGTAATTAATCCTTCACTTCTAATACCACCAAGAAATACTAACTTATATTCTTTAGGTCCAATTACTGTTTCAGGAAATACCCATTTAACAGTAGATTCATCACTTAATCCATAATCTTTTAAATTTATTTCATAATCATTACCATTATATATTTCAACATAATCATATAACTTTCCATCTTCAGAAGATATAACTCCTTTATTAGATGTCATTATTTCATTTAATACAAGTGAACCTATATCTACATCCCCATCTCCAAGTTCAACTTCATCAAGGCTATTATATTTTATATCAACAAAAAGACTTAATAGTAAACATCCTACTATTATTGCAATACTGAATACAAAAAACTTAAAATTTTTAAAGAATTTCTTAGTATCAAATCTCATATAAAAACCTCTATATAATTATACTATATTATTAGTTATATTGCTATAACAAAAAGAAAAAAATACATAGTATTTTTGTCTAATTAAAAACTTGAATATTTAAATTCAAGTTTATTAAATCAATTTGTTAATCCTATTCGGAAAGCAGGGGAAACACCACCAGGAACATCAGCATTAGGTAAGAACCAATAGCCACTATCTACACGATTAAAAGAAAAATAATAATTATAACTTGCTGAACGAAGCCACCAATAATCACCACTAATTCCTCTTGAAGCACCACTATAATTTGATGTTGTAACTTCTAGATTTTTATAATAATCTAGCTGCCTCGTATTATTATATGCTGAATCTTGATAATCTGGCCCTGCGGTTGTATTTCCATCTATATCTTCCCATACTTCATGGTTTGACAATAAATACAATTTATCTGTTGTTTCAAAATTATTACCATTATTATCTGGATTATCACATAAATTATTCATCCAATTGACTTCACCTAAGCATCCATATCCAGATATTACTCTTGTATCAATTATTACATTTTGTAATGCTGTAGGTAATTTTGTAAATAATCCACTACTTGTATAATCTACTCTATTCGTTGAGTCATCTGGTAAATATATTCCATTATTTAGATATGCTCTCATATCTGAATATTTCCATCCACCTCTATTACCAATTCCATTAGTTTCAGGTGTTACGCCATTAAACATATTCATTCTACGATATTCAATTATATCAACAAACTCTATTACTACTCCACAGGCTGTTTGTGAAAAACTAGAATTCGAGCATTCTGATGTTGTATTTGTATTAGCTATTCTTACCGTATAGGTTCCTAATCCTGTTATAGGAACCTCTTTTGTATCTCCCACATCATAACTATTTGGATCGCTTTGTATATTAGATGCAATAGTAGCCCAGTTATCATTTGCAAAATCATTTTTAATTCTAATAGTATATGTAGCATCAATGGTTTGATTATTTCTTATATCAGTTGCTGTTATTACATAAGTATAGGTTCCTTTAGGTGTGTTTGCTGCTACTACTATGTTTTTACTATTTATTGTGAAGTAACTAGTATCTACATTCGAACTGTTCTTTTCTGATTTTTCAGTATAGATAAATCTTCCTGATCCTCCAGTTGCATCTGTTATAGAAATATTTTGTTCAGAAGTACTTGGAGAAGATGTTTTTGTTTGATTAGCAAATGCCATCGGAATGTATGATGCTATTTTAGCAGTACCACTTAGTTTTGGTTTTGATTGGATTATTGAATATCCTATTCCTATAAAGCAAACTAAAACTAGAATTAGACAAATATAAATTTTATTAAAATCATATTTTCTAAATCTAGTTCTATAGTTCATGATTTATTCCTTCCTATATATTTGCAGCAGTATTATTTTTTTTCTTTTTCTTTTTCTTCTTTTTCTTTTTAACCTCAGTATCATTAACTACTGGTTCTTCTTTTTTTACTTCTTTAGCCTCTTCTTTCTTTGGTTCTTCTTTTTTAGTAGTTTTTGATACTTTTTCTTTTTCTATAGCTTCTTCTCTTGCTTTTCTTTTCTTAGTTCTATCTGCGAATGCATCATCTCTTGTTTTATCTGCAAAAGCATCATCTTTAGTTAATTCTTCTTTTTTATCTTTCTTTTCTGTTTTCTTTTTAGTCTTATCTGCGAATGCATCATCTTTTTGTAGATTCTTATCAAATTCTGCATCTTCTACTTCTTCTTTATCAAATAAGTCATCTCTATATATTCCTTGCATTTCATTAATGATATTTTCTACTCTATTATCAGATCCTTTATTAATCTTAAATATATTTACTAATGCATTTGTATTATCTAGTACTATATATGCACAAGATTCACTATCTTTTATAAAGTAAACTGGTTTCTTTAATTGAATTGCTGCGTTTACTAAGTTTTCTATATCTTTTACATAGATAATATCTTTATTCTTTAGATTAGGTATACTACTTTCTACTAGTATTCCTGAATAAGCTTTATCTATTCTATTTACTGTTGAATAGAATATATCTTTTTCATTTTTAGTTGTTGCGACACTATATACTAACATTCCTAATAATATAACAAATACTCCTACACATATAATTGCAAAATGTGTTTCATTTTTACTATATAAATAATAAGTTCCCATTAAGTCTAATATTATTAATATTGTTAATATTTCCTTTGTATGTTTTTTATTCATTTTTTTCACCTCTATTATTATTCTTTTCTGATATATATACTATTGGATAACCAACATATGGAATTCTATATGCCGCTAAACCAATTATATCCTTTTTATTGATTGTAACTTCATTTCTTACTGTATATTCATCTGGTTCTTCTTCTACTATATCTATATCATCTATATAAGTATTATTTTCATATGTATATGCTATTATCCTACCAGGTTTTAAAGCATTATCAGTATATTTTTTTCGAATTACTACTAAATCACCTTTATGTATTTCTTTACCAAAATCTTCATTATTCAATATTATTTCCATATTATTCTTTTTCATTAATACTGATAATCCCATAAATATAACTATTATTACTATTAATGATATTGGTATTGTGTAATTCATTTGTGGTTTTATTACTTCTACATCATCTATATCTTGTTTGTAATATACATTTGTTAAAAAATATATTATAAATGGTAAGATTATATTAAGTGTAGTATTTAAGAAATCTCCTAAGTCTGGTGTAAATGGTACTATATATATATATAAATCAGTAACTAATCTATATATTATTGGTACATTATATCCAGTTCTATTTGAAATATAACTAAATGACATATTCTTAATTATTATTGGTAATAATATAATTGCTAATTTATCAAATATATCTTGTTTATTTGCAAGATCTACATATGTTATATATATTGATGCTTCAAATAGAATAATTAGAAGTGTTGTTATATTATATATTCTCTTATTTCCTTTATTTATATCTAACATTAAATATCTAAACATTTCTATAAATATAGATATTAATATTACAGGACTTAAGTTATAAAATAGATAATATATCGTTGTACTATATGGATTATTTAAAAATCCTTTGAACATTCCAATCGCATATATAATAACAAAATAAGCTACTATCGTTAGAATTGCTAAAAATGTTACATCTCTTTTTAACTTAGTTTGTCTAGGTTTTTTATATCCTAGAAGCAACACTGATAAGAAGAATAACACCATTATAAATGTTCCTGCTATAAAGCGATCATATTGTATAACGTGTTTAATTATATATAATCTATTAACTATTAAATAAATAAATAAAGCAAATAAAATAATAAAATTATTTTTATTTGTTTTCTTCATCACACGGACCCCAGTTTATATGAATATTAAATAAAGTGTAGCATAAGCTATTAACATGCATCATTAATAGCTTATGCTTTTTAAAAAGTCATTTTGACTTATTTTTGACCATATTGTAATGCTACAGAAAGATTCAATGTATCTGGTGATTGTGGTAATTGATTAGCTGTTATATCGTCTCTGTATTGTACTCTTACTTTAATGTATCTCTTAGCACCACTATTTAGTGCATCATTAACTGCGATTGCAGTATCATCACTATAAGTTACTGTATAAGTAGCATATACTGCTTGTGCTGCTGTTAGAGAACTAATTGTTGGAGCTGCTGTTAATTTAGCATCAATTGAACCTTTATTTTCAACAGTTGCTATAAATTCATAGAAATCTCCAGGTTCTTCAAGAGTTACATTAAATTCAATACTATTATTATTACCAGTTCCAACAATATGAGCTGCACTGTCACCAGCAGTAGTATTAATTGCTACACTACCAGCTGTTACATTAACCTCTGTGAATGTTACATTGAAACTTGATTCTTTAACTTTAGCAGTACCATTAATTTCTAGAGTTGATTGAATAATTGCATAACCAACACTAATTCCAAGTACAAGTACTAAAACTAATAATATTGAAGCTAATTTCTTTTTAGTTCTATTATTCATATAATATGGTTCTCCTTTCCTAATATTTATAACACCTATAGTGTTACATCATAATAATTATATAATATTATTACTAGTTTTTCAATTACTATTTGTTAATAACTATATATAAAAATTAATAATAAAAAGCAGTAAAAACTGCTTTTATAATGTCATATTATTTTCTTCATTATTACTCATATTTTTTACACTATTAATATATTCATTAATCTTTTTAATATTTTCACAATGTTTAACCATAAATTCTTTTAATTTAGTATCTCTATCTAATCTTTCTTTATTTTCTTCTATTACTTTATTAATATCATCTAATCTTTTTGGAATATTATTCAAATAATTATTTAATTGTAGTTTTGATACAGTAAATCTACTTAATTTTTCATCTGTTTTGAATGTTCCTAATGAATCAAAATTATACATTTGCAAACCCTCCTATTGCTTCATAAAATAAATTTTTTGCATATAAAAGTTCTTGTTCATCTTTTATTGAAGATACTCTTAAATCATTTCCTCTTTCATGTACTTCAGCTATTGTTAGATCTACATGATTTCCTTCACCTTCAATATCTTCAGAAAAAACTATATATAGTTTATTAGTTTCTTTTCCAGATACTATAGATATTAAGTCTACTTCTTTACTGTTACTTAATTCATCTACAACTGTTATTATTTGTTTTGGCATCTTATACCTCCTATAGTATTATATTATCATTTAAATCTATAAAATAATCAAAATATCTAAAAAATTTACATATTTTTAACAAAATAAAAAGTTGATATAAATCAACTCTTCTTACTTATTTTATTAAATATATTAAATATTACTATAGATAATACACCCATATACATTGTACTGTATAATAATGCTAATCCTAAATCTAACCAATTCATTTGAGAACATAAGTATTTTCCAAATGTCATTGCTTCAATAGCTTCATCAGTTGAATAGAAATATTTATAATTTAATAATACAAATATATATATTGCTGATAATACTATTATATATAATCCATATGATAATAATGGATATTTATCTATAAATTTCTTACTTCTAATCTTAAAGAATACTAAATCATAAACAACACATATTATTGAACATATAATTATATATAATATGTAATAATTATCTTCAATAAGTGAATTAACTACTAAATATAAGAAAGTACCTACTGGTATTAAAAGAGATATAATTGCTACTTTTTTACCTTTAGTAAATCTTCCAAAATACATTTCAACTATTGTCATTGAACTAACTACTAAGCTTATTATAAACATAGCATTAGATATTTTAGATATCATACTAACCATAAAGATATCATATTTAACTGGAGATAGTACAAATGTAATAAAATATAAACATGATATTACAAGTGCTACTCTTGGATTTAAATATCTTTTAGTTACTTTCCTTTCTTTCTTTTCTTCACCTACTCTTTTCCTTTTTATTACTTTTTTCTTTGGCATAATACCTCCTATTAATAGATTAATTATTAAATAACAGAAAATATAATCCAATTAAAGTAGATACTACCATTACTAGAATAGATAGTATTCCAAATGCATCTAATTTGTATTTAGGTTTTTCTACATTATTTGGATTTTTTTCTTCCATATATTCTCCTACAAAAATAATTTCATTGTTCTAATCATTTGAGCTGTATAACCAACTTCATTGTCATACCAAGCTACTACTTTAACTAATTGTTTACCATTATCTTCTACTACATTAGTTAAAAGTCCATCTACTAAAGCACCACATTGTTCACCAATAATATCACTACTTACTACAGGTTCATCAGTATATCTAAGTGTTTTACTTTGACTTGAATAGAATGCTTTATTTATTTTTTCTTTTGTTGTATTCTTTTCTAATTCTAATACTACATCTACTACACTACCATCAGCTACTGGTACACGAAGTGCTATTCCATCCATTTTACCATTTAAATGAGGAATAACTTTTCCTATTTGACTAGCTGCTCCTGTACTAGTTGGTATTATATTTTGAGATGCTGCTCTACCACGACGAGAATAAATTCCTTTCTTGTGGGCAATATCTAATGTTTCTTGATCATTTGTCATAGCATGAACAGTTGTCATAAATCCTTTTACAATATGATATCTGTCATCTATTACTTTTAATACTGGTGCTAAGCAGTTTGTTGTACAAGATGCTGCACTAATTACATCATCTTTTTTATTTAATGTTTCATGATTAACACCATATACTATAGTCTTACATTCATCTTTAGCAGGTGCACTTATTATTACATGTTTAGCTCCTGCTTTTATATGAGCCATACAATCCGCTTTAGAAGTAAATGCTCCTGTACATTCTAAGACTACATCTATTTTTAATTTTTTCCAAGGTAATAATGCTGGATCAGTTTCAGCAAATACTTTAATCTTATGACCTTTTAGAATAATTCCTTCATCATCATAAGATATTTTAGATTTAGATGTTCTATGAGCAGAATCATATTTATATAAATATGCTAATTGTTCATTACCTGGTGTTCTATTATTAATAGCTACAACCTCTACATCTTTATCATTTTCAAGTAGTCTTAATGCTACTCTTCCTATTCTACCAAAACCATTAATCGCAACTCTTAACATTTTAATTACACTCCTTTTTATTCATAATAACTATTTCCAATAAATTCTCTTAGTACACTTACATTTGGTACATATTCACTAGGTATATTTAAGAACCCTTTTAAGAAATTTAATATTCTTATAGCTTCTTCATAATTAGCAGAATTCTTTTCTATTGAATATAGAAGTGGTTCTGCATATGTTCTAAGTACACCTATTTCATATGCTAGTGAAGTGTTTATAACTATATCTGCTTCTCTTTGATGTGGATATACAAAAGCACTTTCACTATCTCTCATACTAGCCCAATTAGTAAGTGTTGCTTCAGCAGAATATCCTCTAGTTCTATAATCTCTTACTAATCTTCTTAATAATCTCATATCTGTTGTAGATATATGATTATGTCTATCTAGTCTTACTGGTATAAATGGACTAATATATAATCTTAATTTATTCTTTTTATCTATTGAACTATTAAGTTTTTCACTAATTGCATGTAATCCTTCAACAACAAGTATTTGATTTGCTTCCATTTTAACAGGTTTTTTCTTATATTCTTTTTTACCTGTTATGAAGTTGAATGTTGGCATAACTATTTCTTTACCATATAATAAATCTTTAATTTGTTTATTAAATAATTTAGAATCTAATGCTTCAACACATTCAAATTCATATGTTCCATCAGGTTTCTTAGGAGTTTCTTCTCTTTCTAAGAAATAATCATCAGTAGACATAACAAATGTATCTTTTCCTCTTGCTTTTAAATACATAGCAAGTTTTTTAGATGTAGTTGTTTTTCCACTTGAAGATGGTCCTGATATAAATATTGCTTTAATATTTTTATTTTTTGCTGCTATATCAGCTATATTTTCTAAGTTTTGATTATATAATATTTCATTAGTTTGTATAAAATCAGATATTGTGCCTTTAACAATCATTTGATTTAAATCTCCAGCAAATCTAACTCCTAAACCAGTTAATTGTGTTTCATATGATTGGAATGCATCTAATACTTGAGGTATAGATGAGAATTTAGGTACTACATTATCTATTGGGTATGAAAGAGCTATTCCTTTTGGTGGTACAAATGATAAATCAAATCTTTTTAATATACCAGTTGATTGAGGCATATTATAGAAGAAATAATTATAATCATTGTCTAATTCATATAGAGTAACTGAATCGTTAGTCATATATGTATAGTTTAGTACTTTTTCATATTCTCCAAAGCTATTAGCATATTCAATAGCATCTTCTCTACTTACACTTATTTTTCTGAAAGGTAAATCTTTATTACATATTTCTTTCATCTTTTCTTTAATCATGGTTACTATTTCACGACTAATATCTCTTCTTAATTTTATTTCAGTGTAAAGTGCTTTATCTAATGCATGTTTAAAATTTACTTCTGTCTTAGTTCCAAATAATTCTTTAACTGCAGAAATATATATATATTTTAAACCATTTATGTATATTTTTTGACCTATTTTATCATCTACATATATATATTGTATATATGAGTCTTCCATTATTTCATAATCTGCATCTACTATTTCACCATTTACTCGTAATGCAATAATAGTTTCATCACTTAATTCTTTTAATACATCTCTTACTGTAGAGCCTCTATATATCTCAAGGATTTTACTATCTTCGAATACTAATTTTACATCTTTCACTCTTATCACCCTTATTCTTTATATTAATATTATCAAATTATTGTAAAATTGTGAATATCATTTATATTCATTTGACTTTTCTATCATGTCTTTTATTTTTCTAAATCTATGATTTATACAACTTTTTGTTATTTTCTTTTCTGTTTCACTACTTATAATATCAGCTAGTTCATTCATAGAACTCTCTGGATATTTTTCTTTATATATACATATTGTTTTGATTTTATCATCTAATAAATCAAAATCAGTTATTTCTTTTAATTTCTTTATTAATTCTAATTGTTCTTGACTAGCATTAAATATCTTTTCTACATTTGCTTGTTCACAATTATTTAATCTATTTGTCATATTCTTATGATCTCTATATATTCTAATATCTTCATAATAGAATAAAGAATTTGTAGCATTTAACATTCTTATAAAATCACTTATCTTTTCAGCTTCTTTTATATATACCATATAGTTTTTATTTCTTTTAAGTATCTTACTATTAAGATAGAAACTATTTAATAAACTATTTACATAATTAGCTGTTTTTTCATTTTGTATTACAAATTCTAAATGATATCTACTTGTTTTAGGATCATTTATACTTCCACATATTTCAAATATACCTCTTAGATAAGCCATCTTATCTCTATCTTCATCTACTAAATAACTTTTAGGTATATATATTCTTTCATCATTATCTAGTATAGATAAATCATTAAGTATTAAATCTATTTTATCTTTTATAGTTAATACTACTATTTTGTTTTTTCTTAGTGTATTTGTTCCTGAACTATCTAAGTCTATTTCAATATGATATATATCTTTTATTAATTTATATATACGTCTAGCTATACTTAGATTTTCTAATATTATTTCGAATTTATCTTCATATAGTTTAATACCTATGTTTAATATAGCAGAAAGCTCTGATGCTTTTTCAGAATCAGAGTATTCTATTGAACTTATTTCACTTTTTATATTTCCTGTAAATGACATTTATATCACCTACCATCTAGTACTGAAACTTTTTCCTTTAGCTGGGAAATTTATATAGTTTCTTGGATTAACATAACTACCCGTTTTTTGAAGTCCAAAGTGTAAGTGTGGTCCAGTTGTACAATAATCATAACTTTCTCCTCCTCCACTTTTACCTACTACTGTTTTGATAGTTACAAAGTCATTTAGTTTAACATTTATTGAGTGAAGATGCATGTATACTGATGTATATTCTTTACCATTTACTCTATGTTTAATATATACTGCATTTCCTCCACAACTTGAATTCTTTTTATTTGGATTAGCTACTTTTACTATTTTAGATACTATTCCTGCTGCGGCTGCATATACAGGAGTATTCATACCTACACCAATATCTACACCATTATGCATACGATAATAATGCAATGTTGGATGATATCTCATACCATATTCACTTGTTATACTACCTTTAGTAGTTGGTCTTACAAAACCATCTGCATATGGAATATCAATACAATCTAAAATTGATGTTGTTTCAGAACAATTATTTTCTTTATACATTTTTTCATAAGCAGCTACTTCTTTTTTACTTGCTTCATAATCAGCTTTAGCATCTTTATGATCATCCATTAAATCATCCATAGATAAATTATATTTTTTAAGTGTAGTATTTAATTTATCTATAGCTGCTTCTGCTTCTTCAATCTTTTTAGCAAGTTTTACTTGTTCTTTTTTATTTTCATCTATAAGTTTATACATATCATCTATTAATTCATCATTATATTTAGTTAACTGTTCTACTACAGCTGCTCTATAAATGAAATCAGTAAATGATTTTGCTTTAAACATATATTCTAAATAAACATTTTCTCCATTAGATACTTCTAAGAAGTTTAATAGATTATCTATCTCTTGTTGTTTAGAATCTATTTCTTCTTGTAATTCAGTTACTTTTTGTTTTGATTCCTGAACTAAATTATCACATTTAGTTATTTCATCAGCATTTTCACCTAATTCATTTTCTAAAGATTTAATAGTTTCTTGTATCTTTTTTTGTTTAGCAGCTATTATATTAACTGTTTCTTTTTCTTTAGCAAGTTTATCTTTTAAATCTTTTAATGAAGTACTATTGGACACAGCAAAAATATTAGTTGCAAATACTAAACTAATTATTATTGTAAATAATATTTTTACTATTTTTTTATTCATTAATTACCACCTATTGCTAAAACTTTTACCTTTAGCAGGGAAATTTACCATCTTTCTTGGATTAATAGTAGATGATCCAGTTGATCCAGGAAGTATCATAAAATGTAAATGTGCTCCTGTTGAACATCTATCCCATCCACCATTTCTTTTAAGTGTGAATCCTCCTCCACCACTTTTACCTATTACTGATAATACAGTAACTTGTTGTCCCATCTTAACATTGATTGATGCTAAATGCATATATCTTGTTCTATATATAGTTCCTTTAATATTATGTCTTATTGTTACTATATTTCCACCACAAGATGATTTAGTAGTAATACCTACTACTGTACCACTAGCGGCTGCATATACATCTGAATTCATTGCTATACCAATATCTATACCATTATGTATTTCTCTACCATGAACAGGACATACTCTATATCCCCATTCACTTGTAATACTACCCTTTTTAGTTGGTCTTATAAATCCATTAGAAGATGCTACTGTAAGACATTCATCTAATTCAACTGTTTCTTTACAATTGTTTTCTTTATATATAGATTCATAATATTTTAATGTCTTTTTTCTATCAGCAATAGTGTCATCTATATTACTATGTGCAGTTTCTAAATCTTTTAAACTAACATTATATGCAGATAATTTATTTTCTAATTCTGATATAGATTTTTCATTTTTATCTATATTTTCATTTAAACTAGCTTGTAATTTTTTATTCTCATCAATTAAATTATACATTTCATCAATTACTTCATCATTATATTTAGTTAACTGTTCTACTACAGCTGCTCTATAAATGAAATCAGTAAATGATTTTGCTTTAAACATGTATTCTAAATATACATTGTCTCCATCTGATACCTCTAAAAAGTTTAATAGATTATCTATTTCTTTTTGTTTGCCATCTATCTTTTCATTTAATTCATCTATCTTTTCTAGAGTTTCTTCTATTTCTTTTTCATATTTTTCTATATCACTTTCAAGACCAGATATATTACTTTGTGCATTTTTTATATTATTTTGTACATTTTTTTGTTTATTAATTAATGCTTTTCTATTTGCTTCATCACGAGCAAGTTCATCTTTTACTTCTTTTAATGTTTTGGCACTTACATTAGTAATTAATACAAAGAATAATAGTATACTGAAAATTGTATAAAATATATTCTTTTTCATATTTTTAAATATTTCCTTACTGCTCTATAACTACCAAATGCTCCTACTACTACACCTATAATAGTAAGACCAAATATTAATATACTTGTTACACTTGAAGGACTTACTAATTTAATAATAGCACTAAATACTTGTCCTCCCATTTTATCATATAAATATGTATATCCAAATACACATCCTATTACTGGAATTATTGCTCCTAAGAAACCTAATATAATTCCCTCAAAGAAGAATGGTTGTCTAATAAATATATTAGATGCTCCTACTAATCTTCTTATTTCTATTTCTCTTGATCTAGATTGAATAGTTATTTTAATTGTATTAGATATTAAGAATGCTGTTACTACTACTAATGCTATAACAACTATATACATTATTCTCTTAACTAAATCAAAGATTTTAATTAATTCTTCTACGGCACCTTCTCCATATTTAACAATATCTACTCCTTCAATCTTCTCTATTTTATCAGCAGTTTTACCTATTTCTTTTATTTCTTCTACTTTGATTAAATAAGTATCTTGAAGCGGATTATTATCATCTGTATATTCAGATAATATACTATTAAATATTTCAGAATCTTCTTGCATAGATAGTTTAACATCATTCTTTGAATTAAATTCTATTTCTTTTATATTTCCAAGTGCTTCTATTTCACCTTTTATTCTTGTTATATTTTCATCATCTATTTTTCTATCTAGAAAAACTACTATAGTCATATCTTCTTCAATACCTTTAGTAAAATTATTAACATTTACTGTTAGTAATATACTAAATCCTACTAGGATAAGTGTTATTGTTATACAAGATATACTAGCAAGAGATAAAGAAAAGTTTCTAAAAACACCTTGAAATGATTCTTTTATATTACTTTTTAATATTCTTAATGCTCTCACTCTTTATATTTTCCTTTCTCATTGTCTTCTGCTACCATACCTTTTTTGATAGTAATAACTCTTTTCTTCATCTTGTTAACAATGTCTTTATCATGTGTTGCCATTATAATAGTTGTTCCTAAATCATTATTGATTGATTCAATAACTTTCATAACTTCCATTGACATATCTGGGTCTAGATTTCCAGTTGGCTCATCACAAATAAGTATTTTAGGATCATTTACTATAGCTCTAGCTATTGATACTCTTTGTTGTTCACCACCAGATAATTCTCCAGGATAACTTCTTAATTTATCTTTTAAACCAACTTGTTCTATGGCTTTTATAGTTCTTTTTCTTACTTCACTTGTTTTTAAACCATATACTTCTAATGCAAATGCTACATTCTCATATACAGTTTTTTTAGGTAATAATTTGTAATCCTGAAATACTATTCCTAATTTTCTTCTTAATTTATAAACTTTTCCATTTCTAAGTTTAGCCACATTAATACCACCTACACATATTTCTCCTTTTGTAGGTTTTTCTTGTCTATATAATAATTTTATTAATGTTGATTTACCACTACCTGATGCTCCTACTATAAATACGAATTCACCTTTAGATATTGACAAACTTAAATCATTTAATGCAGCAACTCCATTATTATATCTTTTATATACATTTTTTAGTTCTATTAATTGCATTAATACCTCCTAATTTTCATCTAGTAATGTACCTTTTTTAGTTCCCCCTAATACTTCATAACAATCACTTACTACTATGAATGCATTTTCATCTATTTCTTTAATAGCACTCTTTAACAATGCATATTTTTCTCTAGGTACAACACACATTAACATAGTATTTTTCTTATTAGTGAAAGATCCTTTTGATTCAAATTCAGTTACTCCACTATGTATAATATTTAATATAAAGTCTGTTACTTCTTCTACTTTATTAGTTTGAATAAAGAATGTTTTTGAATGATTTATTCCTATTAACATTCTATCTACTAAATTAGTACTAATAACTGTTAATATTAATGAATACATTACTGAAGTGTAACCCATTACTACACCACCACATAGTATTATTGTGTATGATATTATTCTTAATATAGAACCAATAGGTTTCTTTGAATAATGTTCTATTACTCTAGCTATAATAGCAGTACCACCAGTATTAAATCCTGATTTATATACAAGGCTTTCTCCAAATCCTCCTACTAAACCACCAGCTATTAAATATAATAAAACATTATCAAATGAGAAATTAATTAGTTCAGGAAAATCACTTGTAAAATATACAAATGCTGTATTAACTGAAGCTCCTAATATAGACATCAAACTTTGTCTAAAACCTAATGTGAATATACTTATTAATACAAATATTATATTTCCAACTAATATTACAAGTGTTGAATCAATAGTGCAAAGTTTATTTAAGATAATTGCTATTCCACCTAGTCCTCCACTTACAAAATTATTGGGAACATAAAACAAGTTAAAGGAAAGTGCTGATATTAAAGATCCTATTATAAATAAGAAACTTCTTGTAGCTGCACTTTTGTCTATAACTTTTCTTTCTATTTCTTCACTATTAATTTTTCTTTTAAATAATTTTATTAGTCCCATTTTAATCTTCCTCAAATTATATTATAGCAAAATATCACTTTTATTTGAAGTTTAATAGGATTAATTTTTAATTTTACATAAAAGTTTACATTTTTAGATAAGATTCTAAGAATGAAATAATATCACCATCTAATACTTTATCTACATTAGGTGTTTCATAATTAGTTCTTGTATCTTTAACTAAAGTATATGGACACATTACATAACTTCTAATCGCACTTCCAAAGTTAACATCCATTACTTCTCCTTTTAATTCTTTTACTTTTTGATTAAATTCATTTTGTTGTGATAAGAATAATTTATTTTGAAGCATTTTCATACATCTTTCTTTATTCTTCATTTGACTTCTTTCTACTTGTGAAGATACTACTATACCTGTAGGTAAGTGAGTTATTCTTACAGCTGAATCACTTGTATTAACACTTTGACCACCTGCTCCACTAGAATGAAATACATCTATTTTTAAATCACTTTCTTTTATTTCTATATTTAAATCTTTTTCTATTTCAGGAGTTACTAATACTGATGCAAATGAAGTATGTCTTCTTTTATTACTATCAAATGGACTTATTCTTACTAATCTATGTACTCCAGTTTCTCCTTTTAAGTATCCAAAAGGATAGTATCCTTTAACAAGTAATACTGCTCCTTTTATTCCTACTTCTTCACCTTCATTTTTACTAATTAATTCGTATTTATAATTATTTTTTTCAAAGAATCGAGAGTACATTCTAAGTATCATATCAGCCCAATCATTACTTTCAGTACCACCTGCTCCTGAATGTATTTCAATATATGCACTAGATGAATCATATTCTCCACTTAAGAACGTTGATAATTTAAGTTCATCTAATTCTTTTTCATATGATATTAATTCATTATTTATTTCATTTATTTCTTCTTCTGAACTAGCTATTTCTATTAATTCTTTTAATGTATTAATATTATCATTTAACTTATCATATTTATTTATTATTGTATTTAAATTCTTTTGATTTTCTAATATTTCTTTAGTGTCACTTCTAGACCAAAAATTCTCACTATTAGTAAGACTATTTAATTCATTTAAACTATCTCTTTTTTCATCTATTAATAATTTATTTTTCAAATCATTAAGAGTAGCTATATATTCATCTAATTTTTTAACTATATCTTTTGTTTCCATATTAATATTATAAAAAAACTTGCTATTTTAAGCAAGTTTCTATTTGTTTTTATATGCTTTAATACAATCATCTAATAGTTTTAAAGCTTCTTCTTTACTATGATATTCTCCTACATCTACATGAACTTCTTGTAATTTTTTATAATTTTCAAAAAAGTTTTTAATTTCTTTTAAAGTAAATTCTGGTACATCATCTATAGTATGATAATCTTCAAATCTAGGATCAGGATCTACTACTGCGATTAATTTATAATCTTTTTTGTAATCATCCGCCATATCAAGATAACCTAATATTCTAGCAGGTACAATACATCCTGGATATGTAGGTTCAGTAGCAATTATTAATATATCTAATGGGTCTCCATCTGGAGCAAGTGTTTCTTCTATTGTTCCATATTCTGTAGGATAACCCATAGCTGAATATAATACTCTATTTAATTTAATTCTACCTGTTTTTTCATCTTCTTCATATTTATTTCTAGATCTAAATGGTATTTCTACCACTGCTTCTACTACATCATTTTTCATAAAAATACCCTCCTTTTTTATTGTATCATGATATTTATATTATTTCTTTTAATATTAATAAATTTTACAGTAAAAAAGATTTCTTATTAGAAATCTTTATATTTTTTATCTTCCATTCTACTTGAAATTAAACTGATTAATATTTTAATTAAAATAATCAATACTAATAATATAATTCCCCATCCACAATAAGATAAATTATGAAACTTTTTACAACATATTGCTAATCCTAAGAAACATGTATCATCTTTTTTAATTGGTAATACTTCTACATATTCTTTTTCAGTTTCATTTTCTTCTTTAGTATTATTTTCTACTACTAGAGTTTCTTCTTTTTTCTCTCTATATATTTGATAACTAATACTTAATGTTTTAGAGTCATTAGTATAATCAAAATATTTTTGATTAACATTCTCTCCATTAATTAGAATATTATCTACTCCGAAAGCATTTATTTTATTTCCTTTTTTAGATTTAATATTTTTTATTTCTAGTTTATAATTTTCATCACTTTTTAATACATAATCTTTATCAAGTAATGTTTCATTTTCATCTAGTTTATAAATATTAAGACTTTCATATTCAAATTCTTCTGTTTTATCTTCTAGTGTATCATTTTCAGCTGTACTTACATATATTTCTAATTCTAATTCACTTATTTTTATTTCTTCATTAATATTAATATTTAAATCTATTGTTTCATACGTTTCTTCAGCAAATATAAACATTGGAAATAATAGTAATATTAATAATAAATATATTATTTTATTTTTCATATTATACCTACTTTATATTTTTTAATGGATGGTTTTTAGTTAATTCAAGTACTTCTTTTTTAAGTTCTTTTAATACTTCTTTATTTTGATAATTATTTAATGCTTCTACTATGATATCTACTATATATTTAGCATCTTTTTCATTAAATCCTCTTGTAGTCATAGCAGGTGTTCCTATTCTAAGACCACTAGTTGTTTTAGGACCTTCTGTATCAAATGGAATTGAGTTTTTATTTACTGTGATACATATATCATCTAATACTTTTTCTGCTATATCTCCAGTTATTCCAAATGTTCCTTTAACATCTATTAACATTAAATGATTATCTGTTGTACCTGATATTACTTTAACACCTTGTTTAGTAAATTCATCTGCCATAGCTTTAGCATTTTTAATTATTTGTTTAGCATATGTTTTAAACCCTGGTTGAAGAGCTTCATAAAAACATTGTGCTTTTGCTCCTATGATATGCATAAGTGGTCCACCTTGAATACCTGGGAATATTACTTTATTTATTTTCTTAATTATTTCCTCATCATTTGTTAGTATCAATCCACCTCTAGGACCTCTTAATGTTTTATGAGTAGTTGATGTTACTACATCTGCATATGGTACTGGATTCATATGTAATCCTGCTGCTACTAAACCAGCTATATGTGCCATATCTACCATTAAATATGCTCCTACTTCATCTGCAATTTCTCTAAATTTTTTAAAATCTATAGCTCCTGCATATGCACTAGAACCTGCTATAATCATTTTTGGTTTAAATTCTTTAGCTTGTTTTAATATAGCATCATAATTTAATCTTTCAGTTTTAGGATCTAATTCATATCCTTCTATTATATAATCTTGTCCACTAAATGATACCTTACTACCATGAGTTAAATGTCCACCTTGAGCAAGACTCATTCCTAGTACTTTATCTCCTTTTTCTAATAGAGCTCTATATACAGCCATATTAGCACTACTTCCACTATGTGGTTGAACATTAGCAAATTTAGCATTAAATAATTTACATGCATATTCTATTGCTTTTGTTTCAAAAATATCTATATATTCACATCCACCATAATATCTTTTTGATGGATAACCTTCAGCATATTTATTTGTAAGAATACTTCCTTGTAATTTTAATACTGCCTGACTTACATAATTCTCACTTGCTATTAATTCTATATTATTTTCTTGTCTTTTTTTCTCTTTTCTAAGAGCTAATTCTAATTCTTTATCCATTTCTACCTCCTATAAAATATTATATCAAAAAAAAGATATTTCTTAAATGAAATATCTAATTTTATTATGGTAAATTTTTCTTCTTTTCTTCTTCGTAGTCTACTGGTTCAAAATTAGGAACATCTACAATAAACTTATTTTCTTTTTTCTCTGGTTTTTGCATTTCTTTAACTTCCTTCATTACTAATTTTTGTTCATTTTCAGTTGGGAAATTATATTCAAATGTTCCATCATTTATTTTATTATTTTCAGTTTCAGCTACTTCTGGTGCTTTTTCTTCTTCTTTTGCTTCAAATTCATTTAGTTTATCTTCAATACTAGGATCATAATCTACATGAATTGGTACTGCTTGAGTATTATTTTTCTTTATTCTCTTAATTATAGCTATTAATACTACTAATACAAAGATTACTCCTACTAAAGCACCAATACCTGCTATTATTACACTAGGAATATTATATAGTATAAAATGATATCTTATTTCTGTATCTTCACTAGGATTTAAATTCCATACTAATGTTTTACCATCATCTAATACTTCATTAGCATTATTATATATAGAACCAAATGGTAATTTAACTATATATTTATAATACATTTCACCTTCTAAACTAACTTTACTATCATCAGATAATTCCACTTTATTATCGTTTGTATATGTAAATAATTCACTAGCTAGATTATATTTATATTTTCCTTGATAAGTATTTTTAAAGAAACTCTTATCTACCCTAAATAATATATTATCTTTTATTTCTCCTCTTAATAAATCAGTTATTACTACTGTTTCACCTTTATCATTAGAATATTTATCTATATTAGAATATCTTTTAGATATTTTAACTCCTTTATAGTCTCCATCTTGAGCAACACTAATATTAAAACCAGCTGCTGTTAATTTATCTTGACTAATTTCCATTAGAACATCTCTTTCTAATTTATTAGATAATAATAATTCTGATTCAAAATCTAGACTCTTATTTATATTAACTTTAGTTGTTGTTGTTGATTTAGCACAACCACTTAATAATAGAACCATAGTTAAAAATATAATTATTTTTTTCTTCATATCTATCTACCCTTTTCTAAATTATAACATAAATTTCTTTTCTTGATTATATATTTCATCTAAAAGTGTTTTACTTCTTGTTTCCCATTCATTTTCTAATAAAGATAATATACTACTAGGATCTGTTTCAAATAATCCAACTTCATTACCATATATATACCAATATGGTTTATCACCCATTACTTCAAAACAAGTAACCATTCTTTTACCTTTATATATATTAAATTCTTTATAATTAAATCCTAATATTTCTAAAAATAATTTGTTAATATAATTTTTCCCTTCAAAGAAACCATTAAAATCTGGTATTAATTCTTGCATTTTATTAATCTTAACTCTTATTTCTTCTTCAATAGTCATATTATTAAAATTTATTTTACCTAGTATACTCTTAGCATCATTTATTTTTTTATCAGTATATTCTCCTAATGAAATAAGTCCTAATTTTCTATCCATTTCTTCACATTCATGCATAGAAATAATATCATAATCTCCATTAGCATTAGTAGTAAAACCAAATTCTTTTGTTCTACATCCACTTTGTATTAATTGAAGATCTAATGTTAAATCTAATATATATTTTTCATTTCCTATTATTATTTCATTAGCTTTATGATTTTCATCAAATCTTCCTCTTCTTACAGTATCTCTTTCTATAATATTACATTTTATATTTTCATCTATATTATTTAATAATTTATATAATATTTGAGATACTCCTATACAAGTTTGATAAGAGTTTATATATTGTTTATCATAATCTATTCTTTTTACTTCATCACCATCAAGTATTGTATAATCATAACTAAATAGTTTTCCTAATTTAATATATAACCATCTTACTTTTTCTATTGGTGATATATTTTTAGGAACATTCAAAGATAATAATTCTATATCATTATATATATTTTCTCCTATCATATTAACTCCTATAATTATACATTTCAAGTATAACATATTATTAGAAATATTGTATAATTAAATTGGTGATTAATATGTTTGAAAATAAAAAAATATTTATACTAGGAATGGCTAGAAGTGGATATCATGCCGCTAAAGTATTATCTAAATTAAATAATGAAATAGTACTTAATGATATGAATTCTAATCAAGATGAACAAAGAGTAAAAGAATTAGAAAGTTTAGGTGTTAAAGTAGTACTTGGTTCTCATCCTGATGATTTATTAGATGATACATTTGATTATATAGTTAAAAACCCTGGTATTAAATTTGATCATAAATATTTAAAATATGCAGAAGAACATAATATAAAAGTAATAAATGAAATAGAAATGGCTTATCATTTATTACCTAAGAATGTTAAGATTGTTGCTGTTACTGGTACTAATGGTAAAACAACTACTACATCTATTATTTATGATATAGTATCTAGAGCTTATCCTGGAAGAACACATCTTGCTGGTAATATTGGTTTTCCATTATGTGAAGTACTTCCTAATATAAAAGAAAATGATTATTTAATTATGGAGATTGGTGTTCCTCAATTACATGATTTCTATGATTATACTCCTGATATTGGAGTACTTACTAATATATTTGAAGCTCACCTTGATATGTTTGGTACTAGAGAATATTATAATGAAAATAAATTAAGATTATTTATGAATCATACAAAAGATAATTTTGCTATTATAAATAAAGGTAATGAAGATGCATATAGAATTACTAAAGATATTAAAAGTACAAAAGAATACTTTAGTAGTCGTGAAGTAATAGATGGTGCTTATCTTAAAGATAATAAAATATATTATTATGATGAAGCAATAATAGATATAAAAGATGTTAAATTACAAGGATATCATAATTATGAAAATATAATGGCTGCTATTATGGCTTGTAAACATTTAGATATAAGTAATGAAATAATAGTTGAATCATTAAAAGAGTTTAGTGGTGTTGAACATAGAATAGAATTTGTTAGAACTTTAAATGGAATTGAATTCTATAATGATTCTAAAGCTACTAATGTTACTTCTACTCAAATAGCATTATCTGCATTTAATAAACCTACTATATTAATATTAGGTGGTTTAGATAGAGGACACTCTTTTGATGGATTATTACCATATATGAAGAATGTTAAACTTGTTTGTTCTTTAGGACAAACTTCTCAAAGAATTAAAGAATGGTGTGAAAAGAATAATATAGTATGTCATAATTATGAAATATTAAAAGATGCTACTCTTAATGCATATGAAAATGCTAATTATGGAGATGTAGTACTTCTAAGTCCTGCTTGTGCTAGTTGGGATCAATATAAATGTTTTGAAGATAGAGGTACTGAATTTAAAAATATAGTTAAAGGAATTGATGAAAAAGAATGATAACATGTGAACATTGTGGTACTAAGATAGATATTATAAAAGATAAAAGATGTCCTAATTGTGGAGCATCTTATGCAAAGAATAAAGATTATTTAGAATATAAAAGATTAGAAAAAGAAAGACAGGAAAATGTTAATAGTTTTATAAAGTTTGTTAGAAAAATGTTTGCTACTAATTATATTATATCTATAATAGTGACTATATTTATTCTTGCTATTTTTGTATTTCTTTTTATTAATTTTGCATCTCGTATGAATTAATACAAATAAAAACACTAATAATTTAGTGTTTTTTTATGTTATAAATTAGCATCATCACTTAACATATATTCTGGTTCACAAGTAAGATTTATTTTTAAACTTTTTAAAGTCTTTTTATCTCCATTATCTACTATATATGTAGCATGTGCTTCACATCCATTTAGTTTCTTTAAATTAGATAGTGCTTTTTCTATTATAGGATTTGTAGTTGAACATATAGAAAGAGCAGTTAATATTTCTGGAAGTGTTAATCTATTTCCATTTTTTAATTCACCTTTTAGTTTAAGCATTGGGTCTAATACATTTGGACTTAATAGATTTATTTTATCTGGTATTTTAGTTATTTCTTTTATAGCATTTAATACTACAGATGATGCTGGGGTTAATAATTCAGTTTGTTTACCTGTAATAATCTTCTTACCTATTTTTAATGAAATAACTGGTAATGATTCTTTTTTACTCTTTTCAAGAGCTGGTTTAATTACATCTAAGTAATTTTCATCTATATCTATTTCATTCATTAATAGTTTTATTTTTTGAACAGCATCTTCATTACCTAAACCTAATTTATAATCATTAGTTGCTTGATAATATCTTCTTACTATTTCTTTTTTAGCTGCTTCTTTTACTACTTCATCATCTACTATACAAGAAGCTATTACATTAACACCCATATCAGTTGGAGATGCATATATATCTTCTCCAATCATTTTATTTAATATTGTTTTTAATACTGGGAATGCTTCTACATCTCTATTATAGTTAACTGCTGTTATACCATATTTTTCTAAATGGAATGGATCTATCATATTAACATCTTTTAAATCAGCAGTTGCTGCTTCATAAGCAAGATTAACTGGATGTTTTAATGGTAAATTCCATACAGGAAATGTTTCAAATTTAGCATATCCTGCATTTACTCCTCTTTTTTGTTCATGATAAACCTGTGATAAACATGTTGCTAGTTTACCACTTCCTGGCCCTGGGGCATTAACGAGTATTAATTTTTTAGTTGTTTCTATATAAGGATTAGCTCCATATCCTTCTTCACTTACTATTGTATCCACATCAGTTGGATACCCTTTTGTAAAAGTATGTATATAAGTTTTAATATTATTACGATTTAATTTATTTATAAATTTATCTACACTAGGTTGATTCTTATATAATGTAATAACTACACTATTAACTGAGAATCCCATCTTAACAGAATTATTAATTAATTTAATAATCTCTGTATCATATGTTATTCCATATTCAGCTCTTGTTTTATTCTTTTCTATATCCCCTGCATTAATACAAAATATTAATTCTAGATCATCCTTTAGTTCTTTAAACATATTAATCTTAGCATCACTTAAAAAACCAGGTAATACTCTAGATGCATGTGAATCATCAAATAATTTACCACCTATTTCTAGATATAACTTATCAAATAATTTAAATCTTTCTCTTATTTTTGCACTTTGAACTTTTACATACTTCTTATTATCAAATCCCTTCTTCATAAAATATTTCCTCACCATTAATAATTAGATACTAAAGTCTAATTATCCTCATGATATATTATATCATAAGAAAAATATTAATTTAAATAAAAAAGGGTAAAATTTACCCTACATTTTACTATAATTTTTCATATATTCATCATATATCTTTTTATCTTTTTTTATACCTAATTCTTTATATCCATTTTTATAATAATATTCTGCTAGATTATAATATGCATATTTATATCTTTCTGATATTGGAGTTTCTATAGCTTTTGAATAATAAATAAATGCTTTATTTAACTGCCCTTTTTTTCTATAATACTCTCCAACTTTATTTAATGCATAACTATTACCCATATCAGCACTAATCATATAATTCTTAATTGATTCTTCTGAATTACCTTCTTCTTCATATAGTAATCCTAGATTATTGAATGCAAATGAATAACCAAGTTCACTAGATATTTCAAAGTAATATTTAGCTTTCTTTAAATCTATTTTTTTACTTTTATTTATTCCTCTTTTATAACATAAACCAAGTGTGTTATATCCAGCAGCACTACCTAATTCTATTGATTTATTTAAATAATATTCCATCATATCTAAATCAAATTCTATTCTATTATTAAGTATCATATTAGCAATCATCCAACAAGCTTTAGGATGATTTTTATCTGCTGCTTTTTTATAATAATAAAATGCTTTATCAAATTCTTTTTTACTTGTTATTAATCCATCATAATATAGAGATGCTATATCAGCACATGCATATATATTATTTCTTTTAGATAATTCTATTAAACTAGATATATAACTTTCTCCCCAATATAGTTTCACTCTTAAATAATCTTCTAATTCATCTTTATTTATTTTAATGTTAATATCTTGTTTATATATAGGTTGTTTATTTTCTAATATAGCATATTTTAATAATTCTTTTATTGTTTCATAATTGTTATCTTTTTTAAAATTTATATTAGAAATATTATTATCTACTGAAGATAATGTTAATAACTCGTTAATTACTTTATTTAGTTTATCATTATTATTTATATTATCTAATGATACTTCATATATTTTATTATCAAGAATATTTATTAAATTAGTTATATTTTCTAATAGATTATCTTCTTCATAATTCTTTCTAAATATTTCTTTGTATTCAATACCTATTGCTCTTATACCAATACAATAGTTATTTATTGTAGTTAGATTAACATTGTTCACACCAAAAATACTACAAAATATTTCTACTTGCATTGCATTATTGTTATTAGATACTTTTTTAATAATGTTAATTATGTTTCCTAATGATAAATAATTACCATCATTCATTTTTATATAATTCTTTTTCATCTTTTTAATACTCTTTTTTTATCATATACAGTTTCTAACATTTTAGATAAGTCAGCATATAAATAATCTATATAATCTACAGTTTCTAATATTTTATCCATATCATATAAATATTCAAATTTCATTTTATTAGATTCAATTACATATTCATCTACATCACCATGATTTTCATAATCTAGAAAATCTATGTTATAACAAGTATTCTTTTCTGGTAATACTTCTTTTGGAATGTCATAAGTACATATATAATTATTCTTTCTAGTATGTAAATAATATATGTTATATGGATTATCAAAGAAATGTAAATATTTTTTATCTGGTTCATAGATAAAATTATTTTTAAAACAATTTCTATAGTTACTTCCTAATGAAGAGAAATCTTTTGTTTCTAGTATTGTTTTAGCTTCTTTTTCATTACAAAGTCTATATAAATACATAAATACCCACCTCTTATGTGATATATTATATATTTTTTTGTTAATAAAGTAAATTGTGGATTTATTGTGGATATAGAAATATAGACTTTATAATGTCTTTTATTTGATAATTAAATCAGGAGGAGATAATTATGAAAAATTTTTTAAAGAATTATAAGTCAAGTGCTATATTATTAGGATCAATTATTACTGGTACTATTGTTGGATTAATATTTAAAGAAAAAACAAGTGTATTAAGTCCTTTTGGAGATTTGTTTATTAACTTGTTACTTGTTATTATTATTCCACTTATATTTTTAACTATTAGTACTTCTATAGGTAAAATGAATAGTCCTAAAAGAATTGGTAAAATATTATTAAGTATATTTATAGTATTTGCAATTACATCTGTTATTAGTTGTTTAGTAGGTATAGGTACTACTAAGATGTTTAATCTAGTTAAACTAGAAGATACTACTGCTATTAAAGAAATATTAAATACTACTGTAGAGGAATCAAGTGAAAGTGTTAACTTTTTAGAAAGAACTGTAAATACTATTAGTGTTGGAGATTTTTCAAAGATTCTTACACGTGATAATATGATAGCATGTATAGTTTTTTCAATATTAATAGGAATTAGTATTAATATATCTAAAGAGAAAGGTGCTAGATTTTTAGAAGTATTGGATTCAGCGAATAATGTAATTCAATCATTTATTAAAATAATTATGTATTATGCACCTATAGGTCTTGGTTGTTATTTTGCAGCACTAGTTGGAACATTTGGAGGAGAGATAGCATTAGGATATGGTAAGACATTTATTATATATACTGTTGTTGCTGTACTATTCTATTTCATATTCTATTCATTATATGCTTATATAGCTGCTGGTAAGAAAGGTTTTGTAGCTTATTGGAAAAATATATTACCTGCTACATTAACTTCACTTGCTACATGTTCATCTGCTGCATCTATTCCAGTTAATACCGATTGTGCTAAGAAGATTGGAGTACCAAATGAAATAGCTGAAACTACTATTCCACTTGGAACTAGTTTTCATAAAGATGGTTCTATTATAGGTAGTGTATTTAAAATAATGTTCTTAGTTAATTTATTTAATGCTAATATTAGTACTATGAAAGTACTTGGTATTGCTTTACTTGCCACATTATTAGTAACTGCTGTTCCAATTGGAGGAGGAACAATTTCTGAAGCATTAATTATATCAATGTTAGGATTTAATCCTGCTTGTATAGGAATGCTTACAATAATAGCTACAATTATAGATCCACCTGCTACTATGTTAAATGTAGTTGGAGATAGTGCTTCTTCTATGTTAGTAGCAAGAATAATAGATGGTAAAAATTGGTTAAAAGATAAAACAAATAAAAAGATACTTAAATCTAAGAAAAGATAAAAGTATCTTTTTTTATTATAGGCTCATTAATATTCTATAATAGTCACTTTTGAATTCATCTTTTTCTATTCCAATTTTATCATAGAAAACATCTATATATTCTTTACCATAATTTCTTTCTATAGACATTTCACATATTACTAAATCGAAATATATATCTGATAGCCCTGCATTTCCTACATCTATAAGTCCACTAAATTTACCATCTAATGCAAATATATTAGGTAGTGACATATCTCCATGAGTAAATCCTATTATTTGTTTTGGTTTATTACCTTTTAAATATCTAAGTATAGCATCTTTACTATGAAATCTTTTTAATATAGATTCTTTTATATCGCTATCTTTTATAGAACTAAATCTAGATTCTATTTCTTTTATTTTAGTATCTATTGTTTCATCAATAATACAATCTGAATAATCAATGTTATATATATGATTAAATGCATCTACTATGATATCTATTCCTTCTAAGGGATGATTTTCAAAATATTCACTACATAACATTTGTCCTTTTACTTCTTTAGTTAATATATATGATTTATTATTATACTTTTCATAGAATACTTTTTCAGGTACATTTAATTTACCTTGCAAATAATCTAAAGCTATTGATTCCTTGCTTAAATGATCTGCTACTTTTAAATAAAAAGTTTTACTCTTTTTTCTAATTTTATATACTTTAGAATTACATCCTATAGTTATTTCTTCTATTTTATTAGCATCTTTTAAGAATTCTTTTAATCTATTACTACCATTTATAGTAATAGTTTTATTTTCATTTTTAATTTCTTCTTTATTACTAATATCTTTTATAGAATCATAATTGCCATCATAACTAACTAATTTTTTATTTTCTATTCTTACTATTTTAGTAGCTATTTTATTTATGAAATATCTATCATGAGATATAAATAGTATAGTACCATCATAATCTAATAATGATTCTTCTAATATTTCTTTAGTATCAATATCAATATGGTTTGTTGGTTCATCAAGTATTAAGAAGTTAGATTCTTTAATAATTAATTCTAATAATTTAATTCTTACTTTTTCTCCACCACTTATATTTTTTAATTTTTTAGATATTGATTCTTCATTAAAATAGAATTTATTTAATTTACTTCTTAATTTAGATTCATCACCTACAAAGAATGTTCTAACATATTCATATATAGTTAATTCTTCATTATCAAATCTTATTTCTTGAGGTATATAACCTATTTTAGTATTAACACCTAGTTTAATACTTGGATTTGTATTATTCATTATACTTTTTATTAGAGTTGTTTTTCCTGTACCATTTTTACCCATTAAACATACTCTATCTTTATAATAAACTTCCATATTAGATTTAATAAGTAATTCTTTATTATCTATATTTAAATCTAATTTATCTATTGTTAATACATGATTAGCACTTCTAGATGAAGCAGATAAATTAATATTTAAATCTTTCTTTACTTCTGGTTTATCTATTATTTCCATTCTTTCTAATCTTTTTTCTAAAGCATGCATTCTTCTAAAAAATATTGGGTTATCACTCTTTTCACCCCATACTCTATATCTAGCAATTGCTTCTTTAATAGCTTTAATTTCTTTTTGTTGATTATTATAGTTTTTGAATTCTAATAATAATCTTTTTTCAGATTCTTTCATATAATAACTATAATTACCACAATAAATATCTTCTTTTCCTTGTTCAATACTTATTATTTTATCAACAACTTTATCTAAGAAATATCTATCATGACTTACTATTAAGACACAGCCTTTATAATTCTTTAAATATTCTTCAAACCATTCTAATGTATCAATATCTAAGTGATTTGTTGGTTCATCTAATAGTAAAATATCAGGATTTGATAACATTAGTGATGCTAGATTAACTATTGTTTTTTCTCCGCCACTAAGATTGTTATACTTTGTATTTAATAAATCATTAGTAAGTTTAAATCCATATTTAATCTTTTCTATTTTTTCATTTATGTTATATCCACCAAGTATTCTAAATTCTTCTTGTAGTTTATCTAAATATTTAATATCTTTATCACTTGATGACATTGTATTAACAAAAGATTTTATTTCATTATCTAAATCAAATATATGTTTTATACCTCTTAAATATACTTCATTAGCTGTTATATCTTCTTTTTCTAAATTAGGTATTTGAGTTAAATAACCTATTTTAGATCCTTTTCTTATATTAATAGTTCCACTATCTGGATTTTCTATACCCATAATTAAACGAAGTGTAGTTGTTTTTCCACACCCATTACTTCCAATTAATGCTACTTTTTCATTTGTTTTTATATCAAAAGATAACTCTTTAAGAACATCATTAAATCCATAGTTCTTCTTTATCTTATTTAAACTAATCTCTATCATAATAATTCTCCTTTAAATTTTTACATGCAAAAAAATTCACACTTGTTATATCTTTTAAAGGATTTAACTAAGTGTGATATTACTAGTATAAATAATTACAGTTTGCTTATATATACACATAATATCACCTTTCGGTGATATTATAGCACATTTTAAGGAAAAATGCTCATTAATTTGCTTTTATTGCTGTATTACTATCATTATTTGTAGTTTTTTCTTCAGTTGAGGAATTATCTTTAGAAGTAATATTTTCAAGTGTAGTTGTGTTTTCTTCTACATAACTTGAATATGTTTGTATAAGAGGTATATTTCCTATTTTAGCTTTTTCATTTTCAAATTTAATATCATATAAATTATCATTTTGGAATACTTCACTTGTTTTTCCTACTTCATAAGTGAATTTTATTTTTTCAGGATCTTCAATTGTATAATTACATAAATAATCTTGAGTAAGTGTTGTTTCATTTTCATCACTATCCATTATTCCAGTACTAATAACACCTGATACCTTGCATGAATTATCTAAATTGAATAATACTTCTATGTTATATATATAATATTTACCCTCGTCATTTTGATTTCTATAATCTATTTTCCAACTACCTAGTAATTTATTCTTAATCTCTTGTGGTTTATAGTGTTTTACTTCTGGAACAATAGGTTCAACATAATCTTCAACTGGCATTTCTGGTTCTGGTTCTGGTCTATTTTTAAAATAATAAACTGCTCCTACTATTAAAACTATTACAACAATGAAAATTCCTACTTTTTTATAGTTTTCATTATTATAAATATTTTCATCTCCATAATTATTTCCTTCGTCCATATTTACACCTCTTTTTATTTCAATATATCATATATAATTTTAAAATCTTCATTAGATAAGTTTTCCATTCTCTTATTTAATAAATCTTTTTCTAAATTATATTCTTCTACTATTTTTTTACTTTCTTTTTTAGTTAATTTTTCTCCATGAAATTTAGCAAATTCTATAAGTGCTTCCATTAAATTATTTTTTAATTTTCTATCTCTTTTAAAGAACATTTCTCTAAATACAAACATTTTGAAATTATTTGATAATTCACTTCTTCTCATTGGAGTTAATTTAATTATAGATGACATTACTCTTGGTGCTGGTTCAAATACATCTGGTGTTAATTCATCTATTTTTTCTACATGGAAGAATGAATTCGTTAATAATGGAAGTTTTTCTATTTTTTTATCTAATACTGCATTAGCATAATGAGAACCTACTATTAAGATTGCTTCTTCAAAGTTACATCTTAATAGTTTTTCTACAAATGGTTCTGTTATTGAATATGGAAGAGCTGATACTATTTTAGTACAATCTGGTATAAATACATTTAATGCATTACCATATAACACATCAACATTATCAAATTTATCTTCTAGTACACTAATAAAATGTTCTAGTTTTCTATCAATTTCTATTACTGTTAAGTGATTAGCTCTTCTAGCTAAGTATTCACTTATTACTCCTTTTCCTGGACCTATTTCTACAATATCATCATTTATATTAGGACTAACTGCATCAACAAATTTATTAATTGCTCCTTTATCTATTAAGAAATGTTGATCTAAATAATTAGTATCATTTATAAATTCTTCTTCCATTTTTATTCTCCTTTTTTAAATATATTCCATGGTTTAGTATTAGGTAATTCTAATTCAAATACCATATGTTCTTTTGTTACTGGATGATTAAATTCTAATCTTTTAGCAAATAGTGCTAATTGCTGCCCTACTTTAGAATTCTTATTATATTTTTGATCTCCATATAATGGATATCCTGCATGTGATAATTGAACTCTTATTTGATGAGATCTACCAGTTTCTAATTTTATTTCTACTAATGATAGGTTATTTTTATAATCTAGTTTTTTGTAGTTTAATATACTTTGTTTACCCCTATCATCTACTTTTACTATATTCTTTTTAGTATCTTTATATAATTTATCTTCAAGTCGTCCTTCCTTATTAATATTACCTTCACATACTATATTATATATTTTTGTTATTTTATTTAATCTAATATCATCAGATAATCTAGATGCAGCTTTTGATGTTCTAGCAAATACCATTACTCCACCAGCTGGTCTATCTAATCTATGAACTAATCCTAAATAAACATTACCTGGTTTATTATATTTTTCTTTTATATATTCTTTTAATATAGTTAATAAATCTTTATCTTTTGTATTATCTTCTTGTACAGGTATATTTATTGGTTTTTCAACTACTAATAAATGATTATCTTCATATAATATATTAATTTTCATTTGTAGTATTTTCCTCTACTGTTTCATTATCTTCATGAATTTTCTTTCTATTATGAAGTAATCCGTGTTTAACTAATCTATCAAATGAAACATTTCCACTATTTAATTCATCCATCATTTTAGTAATTGTTCCATCTTCCCATGATAAATATATTGTATCTTTCTTTGTACAATTGAAATAATAAATATATTCATCATCATGATAGAATTCTTCATAACCATCTTCACATTTTTCTATTTTGTCTATTATTCTAAAATCTTGATTTTCATTCTTTTGTTTTAGAATATTTGGTGCGATTTGTTTACTATTAGGATTTATTACACATAGTAAGAATATAAATCCTATAACAAATATAAATAAGCATAAGAATACTAGATGTTTATCATTTCTCTTCATTAGCTTCCCACCTTCCATAAATACCACATGGTAAGATTAAATTAGATTCTTTTATTTTTAATCCAATTTCATCTGTAGTAATTTTTCCATTACTTAATCTATTTTCTACACTTGTAGTAATTATATTTTTTAATATTTCTGGTGTTATACCTTTTGTATATGAGTTAATTAGTAAGAATAATGGTTTATCACTTAATATATCTATACATTCATTTATTAATAAATTTAGACTATCTTCAAATCTCCATAATTCTTTAGATGGACCTCTTCCATATGTTGGTGGATCCATTATGATAGCATCATATTTATTACCTCTTCTTTTTTCTCTTCTTACAAATTTTAATACATCATCACATATATATCTTATTTTATTATTTTGTACATTTGATAAGTGTGCATTTTCCTTTGCCCAATCATTCATTCCTTGAGATGCATCTACATGTACTACTTCTATTGCTCCTGCATATGAAGCCGCTATTGTAGCACCTCCTGTATAAGCAAATAAGTTTAATACTTTTATTGGTCTTCCAGCATTTTTAATTTTATTCATTATGAAATCCCAATTTGCTGCTTGTTCAGGAAATAATCCAGTATGTTTAAATCCAGTTGGACTAACTTTGAATTTTAAATCTTTGTAATTAATTGTCCAAAATTCATTAAATTTCTTTTTATTTTCCCAATATCCTCCACCTTTATCATTTCTATGATATATAGCATGATAAGTATTCCAGATATCTTTATCTTCATGAGTCCATAATGCCCATGGATCAGGACGTCTTAGTATTACATTACCCCAACGTTCTAGTTTTTCACCATTGCCAGCATCTATACATTCATAATCTTTCCAATCATTACTTACTAACATAATATCATTCCTTATCTAAATTAATATCACTCATGGCTCCCATATTATAGACATTATATCCTAAACTCTTTAAAGTGTTGTATGCTAATGTACTTCTTTTACCACTTTTACAATAAACCATAATTAGTTTATCTTTATCTAGTTTAGTACTATTATCTATTTTAGTATATTCAATATTTATAGCGCCTTTTATATGTTGTTCATTATATTCTTCAATAGATCTAACATCCAATATAATATAATTACCTTTTTCTATTAATTCTTTTATTTCAGTGTTTTTATCTTTTTCTTCTATTTTATGTATAGTCACATTATTTACCTCTTTTTCTTTTTCACAACTACATAATACTATTACAAGAAAACAAATTATTAATAATTTATATATTTTTTTCATTTACACCTCTAATTATATTTTAACATAAATATTATTTTTTTTCTTTAATAATGATATAATTTATTATAGTAGGTGATATATATGAGTTTTGAAGAAAAATTGAATTTTGTTCTTGATTGTTATAAACAAGTATATAATTTGGATGATGGATATGTAAATATTATTAAAAATAATATTACTCTTAGAAGAAATCATTATAGAAATGTTAATATTAGTTTTAATGATGAAAACTTATATATTAAAAATCCTATGGGATCTGGAGATTTCTTTATTAATAGATTTATTAATAATGTAAGAAATCTTAAATATAATAATATATATAATCCTAATCTTTTATATAAAGAAGATTATGATGTTGAGAATCAATATTTATATTTAACTTATAATAGACAACAAAAAGAGATTATTACTAATAAATTAAGAAATAGACTTGATGAAGTAGATGAAAGTTTAACTAATACTACTATTAACAAAATGGTATGTCATGAGTTTGGTCATTTATTACAAACTAATTTTAGTGGTAATGTTGGTAAAAATGATAAAAATCATAATAAATTAGTTCAAATGTTATGCGATAAACATCCAGAAACATTTACTATACCTACGTCAAAAGAAGAGTTAAATATAATTCAAAATGGTGTTATACCTATTGTTAAAAATGATGAATATAAAAATATGAGAGATTATTATTCTAAGAAAGTAAATATAGTTTTATTAGATGATATTTTTAACGAAGATGAATCTTTATTATTAAATCATATTAATACTCAACAAAAGTTTGATTTAGGAAAAAAATGTTTCAAATATATATATAATTTTGAAACTACTGATTACAAGATATGTTCTTATGCTAGACTTATGAAATTAGTACTTGGTTCTAATAAAACATTTAGAATAATGTATAAAGATAATTTTGAGTTATTTGATTTCTTTGATAAATTTGAAGATTTATCTACTGATATATTTAAAAATGGAATTGGATCTAAAAAACCAGTAGTTTCTTGTATATTAGAAGCTTTAGAGAATGTTAAATATAATAATTCTTTATATGATGCTTTAAAATTAGATCATTTCTTCTCTTTATGTTTAGAAAAGAGAGTTAAGTTTATATTAAAACAAAATGTTAAAGCTGAAGATGTTAAAGAAATTAAAAAAGTTGTAGACGAATTTTTTAGTCTTACAACTAAATGTAGTAATGATATATTAAATCATGAAATAGTTAAAAATAGAATTGAAAGAAGAATTAATAGATTCTAATAATTAAATTGTTTACAATTATATTGTTCTAAGAAATAATTTATATCTGATATATTATATATTTTATTTATAAAGCAAAATCTTATTATTAAATCAAAATTATTATTTTTAGGTAATGAATAACTAGCACTTTCAAGTAATTCTAATAATTCTTTTTCACTTAGTTCTAGTGATATACCTAATAAAATAATTGTTTCTTTACTGGGGTGATAATCATTATCACTCCTTATTTTTGAAAACAATCTTCTATCTATATGTACTTTATTATATACATCACTATCTTTTAGATTTCTATCATCTATATATTTAAATAATAATGTTTGAAATTTATTCTCATTATTATTTTTTTCTATGTATTCATTTATTGGAGCAGATGCACATTCATTAACTGGCATACTTTTTCTAGCACTAGTTTTACCCATAAACATAGGTCTTCTAGCTTCAGAACTTAAACAAAAGTCTTCTTCATATACTATTTGTTCTTCAAAATTTTCTTCTATATATTTTCTTAATTTATCTAACATGAAAATGTCCCCTTTCAAGTGACCAATTTAAACAATTTATTTAATAAAATTATACCATCAAATGAAAGGAAGGGAAATAAAATGAAAAAGAATAATGAAATGGATGTAGTATTCTTACTTGATAGAAGTGGATCTATGTCAGGAATGGAGAATGATACGATTGGAGGTTATAATAGCTATATTGATAGTCAAAAAGATAATAATGTAAAAGTAACAACAGTATTATTTGATGATAAATATGAAATGATTAGTAATAGAGTTAATATTAAAGATGTTAAAAAACTTACTAATAAAACATATTTTGTAAGAGGTTGTACTGCTTTATTAGATGCGATTGGTAAAACTATTAATTTTATAGATAGTAAAAATCCAAATAAAGTAATATTTATTATTACTACTGATGGTTTAGAAAATGCATCTAAAGAATATAATAAAGAAAAGATTAGAAAGCTAATTAAAAAACATAATAATTGGGAATTTATGTATATTGGTGCTGATATTGATTCATTTAGTGAAAGTGAAAGTATTGGAATAAGTAGAAAGAATACTGCTAATTATAAGAAAGATAAAAAAGGTACTAATTTATTATTCTCTGCTGTTGGTAAAGCATCAAGAAGTTATTATGAAGATAGTAAAATAGATGCTTGTTGGAGTGAAGAACTAAGTGAATATGTTAATAATAATATGAATTAATTGTTTTACTTAATAATTCTTCAATGATATAATAATTCTCATGAAAGGAATCTTTTTAGATTAAGGTGTTTTATGGGAAGATATAAGAAATTAACTTTATTACATTCTAATGATTTACATGGTGATTTCTTTAGTGAAGAAGGTAATGATGAATTAATTGGAGGAGCATCTAGATTATCTGGATATGTAAGTAAAGTAAGAAAAGAAGAAAAAAATGTTATTTATGCTATTGCTGGAGATATGTTTAGAGGAAGTGTAATTGATTCTGAATATAGAGGTATTTCTACTATTGAAATAATGAATATGATTTCTCCAGATATAGTTACTATTGGTAATCATGAAACTGATTATGGACTAGCTCATTTATTATTTTTAGAAAAGTGTGCTAAATTTCCAATTATAAATGCTAACTTATTTATTAAAACTAATAAGTCTAGATTATTTAAACCATTTAAAATTATGGAAATAGATGGTATGAAAATACTATTTATAGGTATAGTAACTGAATCAGTACTTGCTAATACTAAGAATGAAGGTTTAATTGGTACATTTGTTGATATAGCTGAAGCAGCTGAAGAAGTTGGTCATATATGTAATACTTATAATGCTATTGATATTGATTATACTGTATTACTTACTCATATAGGATTTGAGGAAGATAAACAACTTGCTGCTATGTTAGATCCTGCTTGGGGTGTAGATGTTATAATTGGAGGTCACTCTCATACACTTATTGAAGAGCCTGCTATTGTAAATGATATATTAATAGTTCAAGCTGGAACAGGTACTGATCAAATTGGTAGATTTGATTTAGAAATTGATACTAAGACAAATTCTACACATAAATGGAAATGGCAATGTATTCCAATTAATGATAAAACTTGTCCAAGAGATGAAAAATTAGAAGAAGTAATTGAAGCATATAAAAATCAAACTGATTTAAAATATGGAAGAGTAATTACAAGATTTAAAAAAGAATTAACTCATCCTGATAGATATAGAGAAACTGAATTAGGAGATTTATTTGCTGATATATTTAAATATACATTAGGATTAGATATTATGTTACTTGGTTCTGGTTCAATTAGAAAAACTGAAATGGGACCTATTGTTACAGTTCAAGATTTAATGGAAGTATTCCCATATGATGATTCAATACATTTATTAAATGTAACTGGTAAACAATTAAAACATATGATTAAACATGTACTTAGAGATGAAGCATTTGAAGGAGATCATACTGAATTCTATCAATACTCTACTGGTATATATATTGAATATAATAGAAAGACTCATTCTTTTGAAAAATTTACTTATAATGGTAGAGTAATTAAAGATGAAGATATGTTTAAAGTAGGAGTTCAAAAATTCCATTTTAGTAATATGAAAGATGGATTTGATATTACAGCTGAAGAATTAGAAAAGAATGGACCTACTAGAGTAATAGCTACATCTTGTAGAGATGTATTAGAAGAATATATGAGTACTCATCAACATTTAGATGCTCCTGAAGATAAGAGATTAGTTGTAGTTAATAAATAAACCACTTATAGTGGTTTTTTATTTGAAATAATATATTTATCATTATATAATTATTATAGTAAAGGATTGTATATGAAAAAGAATATTGAATATGATTTAATTATTGTTATTTTAGTTATATTTTTAGCAGTATTAAGTTTTGCTGTTAAGAATGATGCATTTTCTAATATAGATACAACTAAACCTGTTGAAAAAGAATTAATTGCTAAAAAAGAATACTCTAATTATGCTTGGGCAAGAGTACGTAATGGTTATGGTTTCTTTAGTGATGGTTCAATATATTATTTTGAATTTGATGAAGATGATTATAAAAGTTATAAAAAAGTAAGTAATAAAAAAGAATATACTGATTATATATTAAATAATGGTCATTCTGTTAGAAATGGTATGATAAAAAATGATGTAGATATTCTTTTAAATAGTATTGATAAATTAAATGAAGATGATAAAGATTTTTATAGAAACTGTAGAGGTGCTGATATGGGTAGTACAATCTATAGTGTTTTTAAAGGTACTGAAGAAATAGTTCTTAAAGAAACTGGGGATTGTGATGGATATAGTAAGTCATATAATTCTAGAACTATATTGGATATAATAGAAAAAAATATACCAAGGTATTAATATGAATAAAAAAGATGTTGAAAAGATAAAAAATTTAACAAATTCAGTAATTAATATTTGTATAAAAATACCTTTTTTAATAATAGGTTTAATTCTATTTATTGAGGGTATCATTTCATTATTTATAGATAAAAATAAGTATAGTTATTTATTTACAATTGTTGGTTTAATATTAATAATAATATCAGTTTTTATATCTAAAAAAATAAGTAAAAGAAATATTGATTCAAAGAATCTAAAATGATAAAATTTAATTGAGAAATGGAGTGAATTTTTATGGATTATGAAATATTAGGAGGAAGTTTTCCTGTTGTAGAATGTACACTTAAGAATGGTGAATCAATGATTACTCAAAGTGGTTCAATGGCTTATATGGATCCTACTATTACAATGGAAACTTCAAGTAATGGAGGGCTTAAAAAAGTTGTAGGTAGATTATTTACTAATGAAAAATTATTTCAAAATATTTATACATCAACAAAAGATGGTTCTAAGATAGCATTTGGTACTTGTGTTCCTGGTTCTATCTTAGCTGTTAAGATTGAAAAAGGTAAATCACTTATTTGCCAAAAATCTTCATTCTTAGCATCTTATGGTGATATTGAACTATCTACATTCTTCAATAAGAAGATTGGTGTTGGTCTATTTGGTGGTGAAGGATTCATCATGCAAAAGATTACAGGAGAAGGAATTGTATTTATTGAAATAGATGGTTCTACTAAAGAATTTAATTTAGATAAAGGACAACAATTAATTCTAAGTACAGGATATTTAGTATCTATGGATGATACATGTAGTATAGATGTACAAACAGTAAAAGGACTTAAAAATATTATCCTTGGTGGTGAAGGAATCTTCAATACAATTATTACTGGTCCAGGAAGAGTAACTGTTCAAACTATGCCACTTCCAAGACTTGCTAATAGTATTGTTCCTTATTTACCAACTACTGGTTCAGGAAATGCTAGTTCTGGAAATGATGCTGTAGATGCAGCTACATCAATTATTAAAATGTTTAGAAAATAATTTATGACATATTAAAAGTACTTCAATTGAAGTACTTTTTTTATTTGTTAATTACATCATTTGATTATTTGAATCAGTAGGTTCTTCTGCTGTTGGTTCAACAGTTGGTGTATCAACTACTGGTTCAGTTTCTAATGGTGCTGATTCTGACACAGTTGGTTCTTCAACTGGTGCTGATTCAACTGGTGCAACTTCTGGAGCAGTTTCTACTGCTGGAGCTGCTTCTGTTGATTCCATAGCTGGTTCAGTTTCACTTGGCATTACCATTTCAGTATTTTCAGTATAATTAACTGGTGCTTCTACTTCTTTTTTCTTTTTAGAAGATAAAACTACTACAGCTATTATAACTATTAATACTAGTAATCCACCACCACATACAAGAATAATATTAGTCATATTTGTTAATGCAAATGAGAAATTAATTTCTGATACTTTATCAGTAGCTAAATTCCATTTTAATCTTTTACCATCATTTTCTACACTAGATGCATTATGAGATATAGCTTTTGTTGGAAGATTTACTACATAAGTAAATTCCATTTCTCCCATTAGACTCATCATTTCACCATATCCTGACATATCTAATTCACTATCATTAGAAGCACCTATTGTTGTAGTATTACCAAAATCATCTGAACTAGAGAATAATGACATTTCTTCATCTTTTTCATCTGATATTCCAGCATTCATAGAAATATCATTTGATTCTTCAAGATTTGAATAATCTTCTTCTCCATCTAACATATCTCCACTTGCTGAATTAGTTACACTATCAGTAGAGTATTTGAAATTAGCTGTATAAGTATTTTTAAAGAATCCTTTTTCAACTTTGAATATTTTAGCAGTATCAAAATCATCATTAGATAAATCTGATATCATTACTTCTTCACCATTATTAGTTGATAAATCATCAATGTTATCAAATTTCTTAGAGATTTTAATTCCATAATATCCATTAGTACTTGGAACACTCTCTATTGTAAATCCATTTTTAGCTAGTTCTTCTTTCTCTGTTTCATTTACGATTTCTGAAGTACTATTTCCACCCATTTTTTCAGAAACAAGTAATTCATTTTCATAAATCATACTCTTATCACTATTAATAGTCATTGTTGAATGCATTTTAACACAACCATTTAATAGTAATACACAAACAAATATAAGACATATTTTCTTAAAATTATCCATATATTCAACTCCTTTATTCTATTTAAAATTATATCATACTTATTCTTTTATAAGCAATAATTCTTTATCTTTTTCTTTTAACTCATCAGGATATTCTTCACCTGGATGATTAATTCTCCATTCCAATCTTTTATATTGAATTGAATAATCATTTTCTTCAACTAATAGTAGTTTATCAATTTCTGGTATATATAATGCATCCCCTACTTCAATTAAGTTAGGATCTTCTAATAGATTATATGTAGCTAATTTATTAACAAGATTAATATTATTATATGTAGTACCATAATACTTCTTAACAATATCTAATAAATAATCATTCTTTTGTACAATATAAAGTTTATCATTTTCATAGTCAAAAGTTTTTGTTTCTTTTTTAATTAGAAATCCATTTAAACTTCTTGGTAATAATAATTCTTGTCCTTCATAAATTATGTATGGTTCTTCAATATTATTATATTTAGCTATTTCTTCATAATATGTTGGTAGTCCATAAAACATAACTGATATACCACTTAAAGTATCTCCTCCATTAATTAGATATACTATATCTCCTTCTTCTGTTAATTCAATTGGTTTTGTTTCTTCAACTAATTCTTTTTCATTAGTTGTTTCTGCGAATGCAGATGTAATACCAGTACTAGCAATAACAGAACTTGCTAGTGCAAAAGATATAAATTGTTTTGTTTTTTCTTTCATAAAAAACCTCCTAATTCAATTATACCATTATTGTACATAAATAATCTATTGACTTTAAATAATTCAAAATATATAATATCTAATAACAAGGGTGAAATATGATTACGAAAAGCATATTTAGAACTTTAAAAATAATTATTTAGAGTATTAAGGGATATTTTCCCCTTAATACTTTTTTTATTAATAAGAAAGGAGGTTAAATATGAGTGATAATAGATTAGATTATTTATTAGATTATGCTAATAAAAGAATTTATCATTTAGATAAAAGTGATAATGATATGGAAAAGATAGCTAATGCTCTTTATACACTAATTGAAGATTGTCTAAAAAATGCTACAGAAGTATATGGATATATTAATAATGTAAGTAAATATGATTATTTAGGTAAAATATCTAGTTGTATTACAGAAGCTCCTAATTCATATTATGTAATATCTGATGATCAAATTGTTATCTATTTAAATTATTCTATAGAATTTAATAATTATACAAATGAAGCTGGTGAATTACCTGATATTAAAAAAGATTTAGATTATTTAAGATCTATATTAGATGAAAAAGGAATTACTATTGATATAATTGAAGAAAAAATAAAAGATAAAGATTCTCAAGGTATTATAAGATTATTAAAAGTATCTTATACAAAGAATAAAGAATTAACATTGAAGAGATAATAAATGAAGTGGATTTATTAAAAAAATCCACTTTTTAATTGTAAAATTTGCATAAACATCTATGATAGTTAATTATTATGTATGATATAATCAAAATAAGGAGAGATACTTATGGAAAAAGAAATTGATAAATATTTTGGAAGTATTGATCAAGCTGTTGAATACTTATTGAAAGCTAAAGCAAGAGGAGAACATGTTTTTTGTGATTATAATGGTCATAAATTACATTCTGATAATGTAACACTAGATTCTGCTTATGTTGAAATATTAGGTTGTACTAAAGATGAATATGAAAATAAACAAGCAAAATGGATGGATGACTATAAAAGAAAAATAAAAGATGCTGAAACTAGAGAACAACGTTATGCTGACATGGTTAAGGAAAATAGAGAAAAATCTGTTAATCCTGTTACTATGCCTCTTGTAGTAAGTGGTCTTAAGTTTATAGCAGAAAATCAATCATTAAGTCAAGATGAATTAATTAGTGGATTATTAAAAATAGGTTGTAATTTTACTTTAGAAGATATCAACAAACAAATTCCTGCTGATGTTGACATATTTAAAGGTATGCAAGAAGGAAGTCTTAAAGCAGGTGCTTCTGTTATTGTTAATGTAAGAGACAGTGAATTTGGAAGATCTTATTGTGAAGATACATTCTTAAGTTTAGATGATGAAAATTCTTTATATAATTTTATTAGAGTAACAACTGGTAATAGTGATTATACTAAAGAATATGTTGATTCATTAAAAAATGAAATGAGTAGATAATTCTATTGTTATAAGAGAATGAAAATTATAAATCATATTTAAAATAATAAGACATGAAAATGTCTTTTTTATTTGATAAAAAAATATACAATAAAAAAAGTCCAATCATATGGACTTCATTATTTCATATGGAGCAAGTGAAGGGGGTCGAACCCTCGTCTCAGCCTTGGCAAGGCCACGTACTAGCCGTTGTACTACACCTGCATCAGTAGTAATATATTAACATATTACTACTATTTTTTCAAGAATTTTTATCTATTTATTCCCATTTGTCTTTCTACTTCTTCATTGTAGAATTTAACAAATCTTCCATTCTCCATACCTGGATATCCAACGTATCCATTAAATCTATTTATTTTATCTATTATTCTTCTTTTACTTAATAGTATGTTAGCTATACCCTTTCTCATTGTATCAGGTTCTTGTACTAGATTTTTATCACTATTAAGTGTTTCTCCATCTAGGTACGTTCCATCTTTTTCTTTATTTATTTCAATATATTTATGACCTATAAGATTATTAACTATTTTACCACTAGTTATTAATAAAAATTCTGAACCATCATCTCTTTTATATTTTGATATACATTTATTATGATTTCTAAGATGTTGTATTTCATCTCTATTTTTAGAGAATTCAAAGTGCTCTTTATCATATTTATATAATCCATATGATAATATTTCTTCTACAGTCATTGTATTATCATATACAGCTGTTTGAATCTTATTACCACATACAAATATACTTCTTTTATATTTTCCTTCATTTATAGTTAGATAATATGTTATTTTTCCATATCTATCTTTGTATGAATTCATTTTAGAATGTATACCTGTTTTTTTAGTTATTTTTTTATATGCATTTATTACTTCATTATCTGTTAAGTTACTTGTTTGATGAACCTTTTCTCCAGATACTTGATGATTAGGATTTTTAAAGAAATCTTTATTTCTACCAAAATATGCAAAATCACATCTATTGTTATCTTTTTCATTTAATGTATTATCCCAAGTTAAATCTACTGGTACTAGTTTTCCATCTATTTCTACTAAGTTCCATGAATGACCATGTTGTTTATTTTGATATAAGCATCTAATACCTTGTCTATCTAACATTTCTTTATACATCATGGCAAATCCAGCACATACTGATTTTCCTGTAATGAATCCTAATAGATTTCTATTTAGATCTCTACCTTTATATGGTACATCTATGTGATCATATTTCATACCTTCACACATAGTTTTATATATATACATAGCTTTTTCTAAATCATTCCAAGATGGATTTATTTTACTTTCTATTTGTTCCATCTTATCTATTATTTTAAATACTTCTGATGGTTTATATAATGTTCTATCATAGTATTCTTGTGTATTAAATTTTGGTTTTTCTACTTCATTTAATCCACCTATTATTCTAATTGTTATTGTATTTTTAATAATTTTAAAATATTCTTTATTTTGTCCTTTTGTATTATCAAATTCAATTGTTGTTCCATCTGGTAAACTATTTATATATTTTACCATGTTGTTATCTAGCGGTTTTACTACTCTTAATTTACTCATGTTTATCACCACTATTTAATAAATAACAATTATTTTCATCATATACATTAACTTTTATTATTAATTTAGAATAAAAATCTTTATTAGTATCATATTCTTTTTTAGATATAAATATTTCATTTATATTTGTACCAAAGAATATTTCATCATTTTTAATTGTTGAATTCATTATATCTAATACTTTAATTTTTTTAGGCAATTTATTTTTTAATTCATATCCTTTATATGATAAATATTCTATATTAGGAAAGTAATTTAAATATTCTTCTTTAAATTTATCTACATATTCTATTTTAAGATTAGTTATTTTATCAAAATTAGATGTTAGTTCTACTAATAATTCACAATTATATAGATTTAATTCTTCTATATTACTATTACCAATATAATTTATTATATCTATATCTATTATCATATTATTGAATGTTATAGATTTTAGATTCTTAAATAATAATAAGTCTTCTATATAGAATTCTTGTTTATTTTTAGTTATGTCAAAATTATTAATTGTTAATTCATCTATATCATTTAAATCTTCAATAGATATTTCTTCAATTAATTTACCTAAATATAATTCTAATTGTTCTATTATTTGTTTTGTTTTTATCATAATTATCACTCAAATTCTATTTTAATATTTTTTATAAATTTATAATATTTATCTTTCTCTTTACCTACTGTTATATATTTTAATCTAGTTAATAAGAATGGAATATTATATATTTTAAATCTTTCTAGTTTGTAATATTCTAATATTTTTTCTACTGTTTCTAGAATAAATTCTTTTTCATTTCTAGGAGCAAATCCTTTATCATATTCTTTTACCATTTGTTTATATGTATCTTTATCAAATAGATTAGAATAATATTTTTTAGAATGATATTTAAAATAGTATTTATCTCCATCTAATTGGTCTATATATTTTAATGTATCATAATATCCTAGTTTAATTTTATATTCAGCTGATCTTTTTGTAAAATGTATTATTGAACCTAGGTCTTCTCTTGGAGTTATTATATGTACTTTTGAACCTTTTTTATTCTTATATTTTAATTTACTACGCCAGTTTCTTATTACATATATTTCTTCATATCCTTCATCTACAAACATATCTATTGGACAGTTTTCAAATACTCCTCCATCTATGTAATATTTATTATTTATTATCTTTTCTAATTTAAAGAATGGCAGATATGCACTTGCTAGAACACATTCTATTAGTTTACCTTTTGGTATATCTTTTTTCTTTATCATAACTGGTTTTAAATCTGATAAACTATATGTCATTAGACCATATTCTGTTTTACTTCTCATAAATCTAGATTCTTTTAGATACTTATTTAATATTGTTTTCATATTAGTTGTATCTATTCCTTTAGATTTAACTATACTTAGTATTTGTTTAAATCCATTTTTATAATCTTCTAAAGATGATTCTTTATAGAAAATATCATCTAATGTTTTAGCATCTATTCCAAATAAGTAATCACTTGTGGTACTTTTCCATAATTTATATATTGCTTCAAAATCATGAATTACATAGAAAGCAGCATTAATAGCACCTATTGATGTACCACCAGCAGCATCAAAAAATATACCTTTTTTACATAATGCTTTTATAGCACCTGCTTGATAAGCACCACGAGCTCCGCCACCCTCTAATACTAATGCTTTCATTTTAGTACCTCCTTTATATTCTTTTCATATATATTTATATTCATTTTTAATAATGGTATAGATAGCATAATTGCACCTATTACATCTGAAAAATAATGAACACCTAAATATATTCTAGATAAACTTATTGATAAAATTACTATTACTACTAGTGGTAATAAGTACTTTCTTGATTTTCTATTCTTAGTAGCTACATAACATAAGAATGTATAAAACACTATTGAAGTAAGAGTGTGACCACTTGGAAAACTATATTTATCTGGTATAGCTATTAGATTAAATTCAGGTCTTGCTCTATTAACTATTATCTTTGTTATAAATGTTACTACTATAACTGAAATATAATTTACAGCATTTACATATGCTAGAGACTTTTTTTTATAAAATATAAATATACACACAATTATTAATACTGGTATGTAATAATCTCCAAAAAATGTAATATTTTTAAATATTATAGTTAATGGTTCATTTTGAATAGACATTCTATATCCTATTATTTTTTTATCAAAAGCAAGTATTTTATCATATAGTGTAGAGTTTTTGACAATATTAAAAATTATTATCAAAGCGATAATAGAAATTATATAAATATAATTTTCTTTTATTATCTTTTTTATCATATCTAAATTATATCATTTATATCAAAAAAAAAGAATACTACTTTTTGTAGTATTACTTTGTTCCATATACTCTATCTCCAGCATCTCCTAAACCTGGTAAGATATAACCTATATCATTTAGTTTTCTATCTTTAGAAGCACAATATATTTGTACATCTGGATGAGCTTTTTGTAATGCTTTAATTCCTTCCGGAGCAGCTATTACACATAAGAATTTAATCTTCTTTACTTTATCTTTTTTTAATCTATCAATAGTAGCTATTGCACTACCACCTGTTGCTAGCATAGGATCTAGTATTAATACTTCTCTTTTATTAATATTTTTTGGCATTTTATAGTAATATTCTACTGGTTCTAGTGTTTCTTCATTTCTATATAAACCTATATGACCTATTTTAGCATTAGGAACTACTTTAATAATTCCATCTATCATACTCATTCCTGCTCTTAGGATTGGTACAAATGCATAATTATCTTCATTTATACATTTAGTTTCATATTTTTCTAGTGGTGTTTCTATAGTTATTTTTTCTAATTTAGCGTCTTTTAATGCTTCATAACATAATAGAATAGCTATTTCACTTACTAATTCTCTAAACTCTTTTGTACCTGTATTTTTATCTCTTAGAATTGATAATTTATGAGTAATTAATGGATGATTTAATATTATTTCTTTCATTCTTTATTCTCCCTTATTAATAGATTTAGTAATATACCTACTACTGCTGCTAGGCTCATTCCCGATAATGATATTGATATATTTTTAGTTATTATTGATATTGCTGCTCCTCCAAGTCCTAATACTAACATTGTTGAAACTACAATAACATTTTTTGTTTTATTAAAATCTATATGATTATCTACTAATGTTTTAAGACCATTTACTGAAATAAATCCATAAAGCAAGATTGATATACCTCCTAGTACGGGTCCTGGTATTGATGATATGATTCCTGTTAGTTTACCTAAGAATCCAAATAGTATAGCAAATACTGCTGCTAAACCAGTTACCCAAACAGATGCTACTTTTGTCATTCCTACTACTGATGTATTTTCACCATATGATGTATTAGCAGGTCCACCAATAAATCCTGCTGCAAATGTTGCAAGTCCATCTCCCATAAGTGTATTATCTAGTCCTGGATCTTTTAATAAATCTCTACCTATTATTTGACTTAATACTTTATGATCTCCAATATGTTCTGCCATTGTTACTAACGCTATTGGAACTATTGTTAAGAATGCTCCAAATTCTAATTTATAATGTACAAATGGAATATAGAAATCTGGTTTTTGTACAAAGCTTGCTGATGATATTGAAGAATAATCTACTAAACCTAATATCATTGATGCTACATATCCTGCTACAATACCACATAAGAATGGTATTACTTTGAAAAATCCTTTTGCTTTGATTGCAAGTACTGCTGTTGTTAAAAATCCTACTAGTGCCACTATAATACTTTTTAATGGTACTACTTCTTGATCTAAACCAATTTGTGATATTGCTGATGGAGCTAAACCTAAACCTATAACCATAATCATAGGACCAACTATTATAGGTGGTAATAGTTTATCTAGCCATTTCTTTCCAACCAATTTTATTATTATAGCAACTATTGCATATAATAAACCTACTCCCATTAATGCTGTAAATACACTTGGTCTTCCACTTTTAAGGAATCCTACTATCATTGGACTAATGAAAGCAAATGAACTTCCTAAATAAATAGGACTTTTTCCTTTGGTACATACTATATAAATTAATGTACCAATTCCTGAAGAAATTAATGCTACTGGTATAGATAATATTTCTTCTCCTGCTCCACTATTTACTAATATTGGTACTAGTATTGTTGCACCAAACATAGCAAATACATGTTGAATTGATAAAAGTATCCACTTTCCAACCGGTGGTTTGTCATTAACATCAAGTAACATATTACTGCTTTTTTTCATATTTCCTCCTCTTAAAACAATAATTTTGGGTAAAAAAAAGTTCCATCAATAAATGATGAAACTAACTTGAAAAATTAAAAACAATAGTACTTCCGTCTTTGTCTCCATCTCCATTTTCAAACAAATCAATAATACTTTGTTTTAATCTATACATAATCTTACCTCTTTTTTAAGATTATCATATTATTAAATTTTTATCAATATCTTTTTGATAATTCTAAAATTTTTCTTACTGCTGGATAATTAGTATATTTATATTTATCATATTCATAGTGAATATCAAATACATTATTAACTCCATTATCCATTATTTCTTTAACATCTTCACTTGTTGTTACTACATTACTTGGTATATTATTCATATCATAACATCCCATATTTTGATACATTTTAACTTGTAAATCATATTCTAATTTATCACACAAATATGCATAATTAGATTCTATTGTTCTACAATCATTAAATTCATCTATTAATGATTTAAATTCATTATATTTTTTTAATCCATGTAATACTTCACCTACTGCTTTTTTACCTCTTTGTTCTTTTTCTTCTTTTGAAATATCCCAAGCAGTTTTATCTCCAATTACAATTTCTTCTGTTTCATGTAATAATAACATTTTTAATACTTTATTAAAATCTACATAATATTTAAATTCTGATTCCATTGCTAAACATAATAATAAAGTACCATATATATGTTCTAAAATACTTTCTTTTCTATTTGTTTTGACTCCCCAATAAATATGTCCTTGTCTAATTGTTTTTTGTAATTTCATATAGTTATCAAATAATTTTTTTACTTCTGGTCTAGCACTAGAATTAGTTGATATTCTTAAATTTGTCATTCCGCTTGCTTGATTAGCTAGAAAACTTTCTTTTGTATTTATATTTTTATACTCATTTTTTAATTCTTGTAATTCACTACCTTTATTTAAGTTTTTCACGTCAAATTCATTTAAGTCTTTAGATATTAACATTTTGATAACTTTATCAATATCAACATCATCATACATTTCACTATACATACTTATAGCATTTATACATGATAATATTGTATGTTCTGCTATACTTATATCTCTTTCACTATTTTCTTTTTTTATTTTATACTTCTTATTATTATTTTGAATATAAAACTCTAATACATTTTTACTTTCTTCCATCTTTTTTACCCCTTTCAAAAGTATGCATATTATACCACAAAATACAAAAAAAAGATACATTTTTATGCATCTTTTGTATTTCTAGATTCATGAAACATATATTGTATTACTAAACCAGAATATTCTTTAAAGTTTTTTTCTGCAAAGAGTTTTATCTCTTTTACATCATCTTTTATATTATAATGTTCTACTATGTATTTTTTTACCCATGTATCTATTGGAAATACATCTAATCTTTTATATCCAAATAATAGAATACATGAAGCTACTTTAAGACCTATTCCTTTTATATTCATTAATCTTTTTAATGCTTCTTCAGTGTTTAGTTTATCTAAATCATATAGATCATTATATTCATTTAAATAATTTATTATATATTTATCTCTAAATCCTACTCCAAATTCTTTTAATTCTTCTATTTTAATATTTTTTATTTGTTCATAAGTAGGAAATAAGTGATATTCTTTATTATTAAATGTTATTTTATTTCCATATTTATTTGATATTTCATTTATTGATTTAGATATTCTTTTAACATTATTATTTTGACTTATTATGTAACTAATACTTATTTCAAATGGATCTTGATTTAATATTCTATATTCATAACATTTTGATACTGTATTCTTTATATATTTATTTTTTAATAATTCATTATTTATTTTATTATAATCTCTATTTAAATCAAAATATTCTTTTATTATATTCTCTATATTATCCATATTAGAAGAATTAACTATTATATAATTACCATCTTGTTTTATATTAACAACTCTATCTTTTAATATATTAGTAAATGAACCATCTTCTTCTTTTATTACTCTAAAGCATGCTCCACTTAATAATATACTTTCTATATTTATATTACCTACTTCTATTTTCATATTATAATCCTAATTTTGCATAATAGTTTGTATCTAATATCTTAGTAGACATTGATACTCTTTTAGATACTATTTTATTTATTTTATCTATATAGTCTGATGGTAATTCTTCATTAGTAGTCTTTTTGAATTTTTTAGATACGCTATTATATCTACCTTTATCTGTAATCCAACTTCTATCTGATAATATTACAATTGATTCTTCTTCTGAGAATATATCTCTTCCCATAAATAATCTTGAATCAAAATCTAATCCATATAGATTATAAAGTGTTGGGATTATATCTATACTACTAATTGTTTTATCTATAACTGTTTTTTCTATTGACGGGTTATACATTATTAATGTTGTATGATAGTTTTCAAATTTATTTGTTCTATCTATTGTACTTCTTTCATTTAATTGTTTTTTAGATAATCCATATGGATAATGATCAGGAGCTATTACTATAAGAGTATCATCTAATACACCAGCATCTTCTAATCTCTTTAATAATTCAGCCATTGCTTTATCTAATTCTATATTTTGTGCTAAATATGCTTTTACTCCATCACTATATTTTAAATTCTTAACATATTTTTTATTTCTTCTAGCCATTGCATTTCCACCAAAGTTATATTCTAAATGACCACTTACTGTTAAATAATATGTTGCGAATGGTTTATCTTTATTTAGATAATAATCAGTAGTACCTTTTGTCATTTCATAATCACTATTTGGCCAATGTGAACAATCCATTTTCTTTTCTAAACCATTCCTACATGCTATATATTTTAATCCAATATTAGGATGTGATTTATTTCTTGAATAATATTTATAATAATGATTATGGAATCCATATGTATTATATCCTACATTTTTAAATATATTACCAAATCCAAATGGTTGTTTATTAGAAGCTGATTTTGAGAAAGACCAAACTCCTTCTTTTGGAATTAAACTTGTTAAATTTAAATATTCTCCATCATATGTAGATACTGGATATAATGGTTGATAATAATTAGTAAATACAAATGAATTGTTAGCCATTTTATAAAGTGTTGGTGTTAGTTTTTCATCAAGAGCAATTGTATCAAAACCTTCACCAGTTATAAATATTACATTTTTACCTTTAAATAATCCTGTATATTTATTCTTTTCTGTTGGTTCTACACTTTTAAAATATTCATGCATACCTTTTACTTTTTTATCTTTTGTTTTACTAATTAAAGTATCAAAATCTATATTTAATATGTTATATTCTTTTTCTTTTGATAATACTACTTCTTTTACTTCTTCCTCTTCTTCTTCTAATTCTTTTTCTTCAAATCCAAATATAAATCTATTTAGATCCAATAATTCCATTGTAAGTAATCCAGTTTTTTCAGTTGTTAGTATCGGAGCATGTGTATTAAATACTAAATTATTTAATGAATATACTTCATTAGTCTTTTTAAATACATTTATAAATATACTTATTAAACTTAGTATAGTTATTATTCCAAAAAATAATAAATCTTCTTTTTTATTATTTGAATAATCATGTATTTTTTTACGATATACATAATATAGAACTATTGGTATTATTACTAATAAGAATACATACCATATACTAAAAATTACTCTAATTATTGATTGCCAAAATTGCATTATTTGAACTGTTCCTGCTGTGACTGAATAAACAGAAAACATTGAATCATAGAATTTAAAATATACTATTTGTGCTAAAAATAATACTGAAAAGAATATTAGTATTACTGATGTTAATATCTTGTTAAATTTTTGATTCTTTGATAGATTACAAATCAAAGAAAAACCTCCAGCCCAAGCTGAAGCAAATATTATTGTTAATAATGTGTTAGTAGAAAATAAATCACCTATGATAAAAACTTTATATATTAATTCTAAATATATAATCCAAAAAAATATAAAGTAAGATGATTTAATTTTTCCTTTCATATTATTCCTTTTCTTTTAATTTTTTCTTTTTAGTTAAAACAGGTAAAGCTATAAATAGTGATACTAAAACGATAAATAACAAAATTACTGCTATTTTATTTGAAATATTTAAATTAATAAAACTTGTAAATAATCTTGCCATTTCCATTCACCTCACGCATATTATAACAAAATACCTCTATTTTTTCAATTACATCCCCCAGAATATACTCATTAATTTTTCCTTTTCTGGATACTTTAAATGTCTTATTCTATGATTAAATTTATTTCTTTTATATTGTAATTCTATTCGTTTTACTTTAACAGTATTATCTATTTTTATTTCATAATAATATGTTTTATTAGATGTGTTACATCCACTTGATCCTATACCATAATAATATTTATTATTTATTTCATTATATGTTTCTTTATGATTATGACCAAAGAATATATAATTTGCTTTTTCTTTGTTATATACTTCTTTATATTTATCATCTTGTAAAATATCTAGATGTTCATATGGATATTTTTTATTATTTAAAAAGTAATGAAAGAATGATAGTTTAATATTATTTATTTCTAAATCATATCTAAGATTATTATCATCTTTTATTTCATAATTTTTTAAAGAGTCAGCAACCCATTCATGATGCTTTATTTCTTCCCCTTGTATATCATCATCTATTTTATATCCTCTAGTATAGTATAGTTCATGATTACCTAATAGATAAATTATATCTGATTCTTGTATTCTTTTAGCACACATTAAACCATCTGGTCCTAGACCAATTGCATCTCCTAAGAATATTACTTTATCATACTTCTTTTTATCTATTCTTTTTAATATAGCTTTTAATGCTTGATAATTACCATGTATATCCGAAAAAACTGCTATTTTCATATTATATCACCACTATAATTTTATCATATTATTAGACAATAAAAAAGTTGAACCATAGCGATTCAACTATTTTAAACATATTTGGAGGAACCAGCCAGATTCGAACTGGCGATGACGGTGTTGCAGACCGGGGCCTTACCACTTGGCTATGGTTCCATTTGCATAAATATTATAACAAAATTTATGCATTATTGCAAGATAAACGTGTATTTTTGGCCCCTAATTAGGAATAATAATTCAATTCTATCTGCATTTGATATATTTGATGGTACTTCAAAATATGTATGTTTTTCTGGTTCAAAAGAAACATTCATAGATTTTAATTTATATGTATATGTTTTACCTAATGCTCTAAAGCTAATAAATCCATAATAATCATATAAATCTGCTTGATTATTAATAAAAGTACTTATATATGCTTCTGTATCTATTTTAGCTGTAGAATTAATTTTTAATATTATTGTATCTCCAGCTGAAGTCTTATCTGGAACAATAGTATATACTCCAGTTTTACTAACTCCTTGAAAATCATACATATATTCTTCTTTATATCTTTCAGCTATAGCATAACTTTCAATATTGTAATATGTTTTATTTAATAATGATCCTTCAAAACTCATAGTATTTGGTAATGTTTTAGATCCATTATCATTTAATTTATCTAAGTCACTAGGTTTAATTATTGCTTCTTTATAACCACTATTATCATTCGTATTAGCTGCTGTAGATGCTATTTTGATTATGTATTCAGATGCTAAATCAGTTTTATCAATTTCAAATATTACATAATTTTCTTCACTAACACCTGATTTTAATATTTTAGATTTAAATATATTTCCTAAATCCATAAATTTTTTATATATTGTTAGATTTGGATGTATCATTCTATCTCTTAATTGTAATCTAAATGTATCTCTATTTAAATTAGCATCATTCATTGTTTTATTATGCATAGCAATTTTTACTAAGATATAATATTTATCTTCATTTATTATTGAATAATTTATATCTCTTTGTGTTATATATGCTTCTTTTATATCATATGTTACATTATTTGCTTGAAATGCTGCTCGTTCATATACTTTATTTCTATAAATATTAATTTTATTAAATGTTATTATTGATATTACTAATATTGCTATTGAAGATAAGATAATTACAAACATCTTATTTTCTAATATAAAGTATTTAGTTATTCTTAATAATTTTCTAAATGATCTAGCATATTTATATGAGTCACTACCTATATTAAGTTCTACTTCTTCACTATCTGATACTTCTATATTCATATCTTCAAGGTCACGTTTGAAGTTAAATTCTCTAAGATTAAATCCAATTGTTCTTAAGAATACTACTGCTATAGCGATACCCTGTGGGAACAATGCCATAAATGCTATATCTCTATACATTCTTTGAGTTTCTACATTGAAACTACTTCCTTGTAAGCTATTAAATCCAAAGAACATGAATATATAGTAACCTATCAAGGCAATATATGTAATCATTATATATACATATAGTTTTTTAGGTTTATTTTTAAGAGCTAATATAAAGAATATTACGGCCGATATACCTATTATTAATATTGTAAAAAAGAACATTCCTATTGATATATACTCTTTTACTAAATCTAATGTTGAATTATAAGAGTGGAATACCAAATAATCTCTATAAAAGTCATATATATCTAGAGTTTGTTTTCCTACATACAAAAGAAATAAGAATAAAAAACCATGTATTATTCTAAAGTTCTTTATAAGAAAAGCATAAGGTTTCTTAACTATCAACCTAACCAACTCCTAGTATAAAAATTATACCATTTTTTAATGAAAAAAACTATATTTTCATTTGTTATATACAAAAATTATATTTTTATCATTATAACCTAATTCATAATTATAGAATATTTCTATATTTCCTTTAGATGGAATATATTTATAGAATTTATCTTCTAAATAGAAATATAATTCATTTTTATTCTCTTTTATTATATTTATCTTACTATTTGATATTAATTGTTTAATTTGATAATTGTTTTTAATTGATTTATATGTCTTATTATTATTAAATTCATATTTGTATATTGAATCATTCTTATTATATGTTATTTTATTTAATTTATATTCACTTTTACTACAAGTAACAAAATCTTTTCCATTGTATTTTACAAAACCTTTTTCATTGTTACCTTTTATATCAATTTTTTTATTTTTTATATTTATTTCATATAATACTGAATTTTTATTATCGAAAAGATATAAATATTTACCTATGTTTCCTACAAAGTAAGAATCAAAATCTACTACTGTATTTTCTAATTCAAATGAATCTACTTTTTTAGTTATTAGATTTAATGTATATATTTTCTTATATTCATATTCTGAATTATAATCTGCCATATATATAATATCATCTATTAATATAGCTAGGTTATTATCATATCTATCTTTATCAAATATGTTTATATTTTCATATTCTTTCCCATTCATTAAAATATATCCTTTATAATTCCATACAGCTATATATTCATTTTTAGATAGATTATTATTATATATAAAATCTTTATTAGTTTCTTTTAATACTTTTGTTTCTTCTTTATATTCATCTAATAAATCAGTTTCTATAAGATTATAATCTACAAATTCATTATTTGATACACATAAAGGATATGTATCTATATCTTTTATAGTTGGATAGATACATTTGAATGATTCATTTTCTATAGTTTTAATTTTTGTTATAAGTGATTTTTTGAAAGTTCTTTTTTTATAATAATCAAAATTATATGTGTTATTACCATCATTTATTTCATAATAAAACCTATTCTTTGTATATTTAGTTTTTATATTATATCCATTTACTTTATATTCTACTTCATAATTTGAATAATAATATTTACAAAGAACTATTAATATAATAAAAATAATAAAATATAATAATCTCTTGTTCATATTAATATTATATCTTAATACAAAGAAAAAAACTAGTTTCCTAGTTTTATTTCATTACTTTATATTTCTTTAAGAATTCAACTGTTTCATCTTCAGTAGCAAATCCAACTGTTGTACCGTTTACCTTTCCAGCATCAACTATGAATGTATAAGGTACTGCACCTTCATAATCAGGAAGTTCATAAGAACCTAATAATGTGTATTGATCATTTTCATCTAATAGATCAACTTCGAAGAAATACAAATTGAAATTATTATCTTTTGCTAATCTTTCAATTACTGGTCTATATTCTTTACAATGTGGACAAGTTGAACTAGCAACGATTGTTACAACTTTTTCTTTTTTAGAATCTTCTAACCATTTACTAACACTTGGATTAGTGTTTTCAGTAGTTTCTGTTTCATTAGTATCTTTTACTGTAGTTGATGGAAGAACAAATGATAATACTAAGAATGCTAATACGCAACCAAGAACAATCCATAATACTTTTTTGTTTCCAGTTGCTTCAGTAGATTCTTTTCTAGATGGTTTTTCTTCAAAATCATCTTCATCTTCTTCGAATTCTTCCTCTTCTTCAAATTCATCTTCTTCTTCATCAAATTCTTCTTTGTCTTCGAAGTCATCTTCGAATTCTTCTTCCTCGTCTTCGAAGTCATCTTCAAATTCATCTTCGTCTAGTTCATATTCATCTTCATAAGCTTCATCTAGTTCTTCTTCATCTAGTTCCTTTTCTATTTCTTTTTCTTTTAATTCTTTTTCTTTCTTTACACTAGTTTTCTTTGCAGTAGATTTTTTAGCATCTGCTTTTGTTGTTTTCTTTGCACTAGTGCTCTTTTTTGTTGTCTTCTTCTTATTTGCCATTATTTTCTCCTCTCTATTAATATTTTACTCAAATAGATACTAAAATACAAGAAAAAAGAGATATTTTTCAATATCTCTTTATTTACTATTCACAAACTGTTTTACCTTTTTCAGTTTTTGTTTTTCCAGTTCTTTCCCATCCAGATAATGATGTTTTAGTACTCCATGTATATTTATATGATTTTGTAGTTTTCTTGTTAGCTGTTGCTTTCTTAGTTTCTTTAGTATATAAATTACATTTCTTACCTTCTAATTTATATCCATCTGGACAATTTAAACTTGTTTTAGATTCAGTTACAGTTTTCTTACATTTAGATCCATCTAATTTATAGTCACCATCACAAACATATTTTGTAGTTCCTGAAGTAACTTTATAACATTTTGTACTTGATCCTGAACCTTCTTTTACAGTATTTTCTGGACAACTATAAGTTGTTGTTGATTTATAACATTTAATGCTTGATCCTGAACCATCTGCTGTTGCTCCACTTGGACATCCATATTTAACAGATGTTGAGTAACATTTTAGATTAGCTCCAGATCCTTCAGCAGTATGTCCTGATTTACAACTATAAGATACTGATGAAGTATAACATTTTGTATTTGCTCCTGTTCCTTCTGCTGTTGCTCCACTTGGACAACTGTAAGCTACAGATGCAACTGTTGAACATTTTAGACTAGCACCAGATCCTTCTGCAGTTGCTCCACTTGGACAACTATAAGATACTGATGAAGTATAACATTTTGTATTTGCTCCTGTTCCTTCTTTAATTGCTCCTTCTGGACAACTATATGAAACTTCTGTTGTAGAACATTTTAAACTTGATCCTGAACCTTCAGCAGTTGTTCCTGATGGACAACTATATTTTACTGAAGCTGGAGTATTTATAGTCTTAGTACAAGTTGCAGTGTATGGAACACTTACATTATTACATGATTCAACTGGTACTGAAGAATAACAAGTACTACATGATGTAACTGTTTTACCTGTAGGACCTACTCCTGATGTACAATTACAACTATAACTTGTAGTAGATGTTGTAGTAGTACATTTTCTTTCAGTTCTATATTTTGTACAACTAAATGTTTCTTGTCTAGTTGAAGCTGGTACAGTAGTTTTAACTACATTATGATATTTTTTAGTTGTAGTTTTCTTAACATTAACATATTTCTTAGTTGTTGTTTTTAATACACTAACATATTTTTTAGTTGTTGTTTTAATAGTATTTACATAAGTCTTCTTAGTAGTTTTAATTATGTTTTCAGGATTTTTAACTGTTGTTTTAGTAGCAGCTACTTCTGATTTATTTGTTTTAACAACTGTAGCTACTTGAGTCTTAGTTCCATCAACTACTACTAATCTAGCATCTTTTGTATCTACTCTTGTACTTGTTGTTGTAGTTTCTGCATCTTTAGTATCTTTAACTGTTGTTTTTGTACATTCACTACCTTTTAATTTAAATCCATCTGGACAACTATATGTTGTTTTAGTATTTGTAACTTGTTTCTTAAATTGATATTTAGTTATATTTTGAGCTGTACAAGTTTTTTCTGGTTCTTTAGCAACACAGTTACCAGTAGGACAATAATTATGACATCCTAATATCTTAATTTGATAATCTGATTCTTTTTGACATACTAGATTAGTTTTTAATTCATATCCTTCTGCTAATTTAGTAACCATTACATATGAATCATATTGATTACATGAATTACCATCTTCATCAACGAAAGGTAATACCATTTTCTTATCAAATAATTCTGCAAGAGTTAATTTTCTTGAATCTCCTACTTCTGTAGGCATTTTATCATCAGTGAAATAACTTTCTCCTGCTTCTTGCATGTATTTAATATTTTCTCTAAATACATTACTATAGAATGGTTTCATATTTGGTACTTTCTTTTGAAATAACCAAACTAGAATGAATATAAATAGACCAGCAAATATGATTTTAACTACTAGATCTAATATACTAAATCCTTTCTTACTATCATTACTATACATAATTAATACCCCCTTCTTATTTTAAAGTTCTTGAAGAACCCATTTCTAGGTTATATTTACTATTGAAGTAATTTTTAGCTAAAACATATAAATTTTCAGGTAATGATAAATTATTTGCTTCATATTCAGCTAAATTTCCACTTCTTACTGCTACTGCATCGATTGCTCTTTCATTTAAATTATACATAATTTGTGATAATGCTTCTTCATGTAATTCACCAGTTTCATAATCTGTACAATAAGGAATACATACATTTAAATGATGTCCTTCAGAATATTCTAATATTGTTGAAGCATATTTACTATTCATTGCATGGAATAATGCGAATGATGTTGGAGCTGGCACTTGATAAATATTTACGTAATCACCAGTGAAGTCAATATAATCAAACATATTAACTACTAAGATACCCCATTCTCTAGCTGCTGCTAAGAATGCTTCATCATCATTAGCTCTAATAGCATTTACTACTTTAACCATAGCATTATCTAAATCAATAGCACCTTTTTGTGCAAGTGATCCATCTTCAAATAATGGAGCCATTGGTGTGAAATAAATTTGTGTTCCATATTGTTTGAATGAATCATAGTTAGCTATTGTATGTAAATCGTTAGCCATAGCAATTGTATCAGTATCATTATATGTTGGTTGATTTCCATTCATCATGAATTCACCATTAATGTTTCTCATATCGTTCATAATTTGTTCAATTGTGAAGAAATTTGCTCCAGCATTTGATTTGTTTGAATCAGCTATATAAGTATTGTAATACCATGTAGCTCTTTCTCTTAATTGAGTTTCATTATTAACATCAGTAAAATTTCCATAAGTTTCAAAAGGTTTAACTACTACAACATTTTCAGCATTTTCATTTATAGGATTATCTATTGATTCTTCTGCTTGCTTTCTTTCTTTTAGATATTTAAGTGGACATTCAGTCTTTTGACCTAATACATATCCACCACCTAATAATACAAGTCCTGCAAGAACAGCTGCAATTGTTCTAGTTGTTTTACGATTTGATTTCTTAACATTAACTACTTCTACTGGTTCACTATTTTTAACTAATCTAAATCCATATTTGTTAGCTAACATTTCTTCGTAAGATTCTGTTACATTATTACTTTTAGCTCTTTTTTTATAATCAATAATGTCTTCTCTTACTTCGAAAAACTTCTTATCGCATTCTTCAACTTGCTCTTTAATATATTCTCTTTCTTCTTCGCTAGTTGCTGATGCATGTTCCTTTCTTAATTTTTGGTCTAAATCATATAGTTCGTTTTTGAATGTTACCATTTTGTTAAATAATTCATTATTCATATTATTTACCCCCTTCATAAATTCGTACATATTATACCACAAAAGGTACAAAATGTCAAATATTTATCGCTTTCTATATGAAAATTGCATTTATAATATCAAATTATTTATACATTTTCAATACATTTATTCTAATTATTTTAATACTATTGATTTTCCTATTTCTTGATTATTTTCATATTTTTCGTCAAAATATTCTTTTGATTCATTATATAACTGACCAGCTAATGTTTGTCCTTCTTCATTTACTGCAACTTCATTAATATAATTCATTGGATCTAGTATGTTTACTTCTTTTATTGTTTTTGTTTCTGGATTGAAGAAATCAACATTAACTTCTAAGTTATTTTCATTTATAAATTTTTCAATAGTTCCGTGATATTTACTAAATGTTCCATGATATATCATTAATGATGTTACTGGATCTATTTTTCTTTCTAACATAGAACTAAAAATATTATATACAGTTGTATACCATTCTTTTGTTAATTTAGTAAAACTTTCTATATCATTATTATGTATAGCTTCAACTATTTGATTCATTTTAACATCTATTTCTAATGCATATGATTGTTCTAAACTTCCATCTACAAATAATGGAGCCATTGGTGTATAAAATACATTATTTCCATATTCTGTTAATGAGTCATAGTTAGCTATCATACATAAATCATTAGCTACTCCTAAAATATTATATTCACTGTAATCAATATCACCATTTTTATTAATCATAAATTGTCCATTTATAATTCTAATATCATTTGCTATTTCTTTTACATTGAAATATTTCTTACCAGCTGGTTTTTTTTCTGGATTAGCTATATAAGTATCATAATACCATTGTGCTCTTGCCATAACTTCTTCATCATCAAACACACTTGTAAATTCACCAAATGTATCAAATGGTGTTTTATATAAATAAGTCATTGTAAAATCAAATCTTTGATCTAATTTATCTATAGTATTATTCTTCTTAGCTAAATAACCACCAGTTAATAACATAACTCCTGCTAATATAGTAGCTATTATTTTAGTTTTTCTTTTAATAGGTTTTTTTGTATTTTGAACTTCAATTATTTCTTCTTTCATTTCCTTTACCCCCTCTTAAATTTCGCACATATTATAACATAAAAAAGTCATAAAGTCAAGTTTTATCTTGTTTTATGACTCTGCAATATTCTTATTTATCTTTTTTAATAACTTATCTAATTTAAATTCTAATGCTGTAAAACCTATTAATAATAGATAAATTAATCCTTTTAAAATACTCCTAACTATAAATATTTTATTTATATATTCTTTTGAATTATCTATATAACTCATATTCTTTAATACTACTAGATTTAATAAGTAACTAGAAAATATACCTAATATTATTACTATTACTAATTTGCTTAATCTTGCTGGTGAATAATACCTGTTATAATTATAAGAAATTGGTACAAGTAAAAATATAATTAGTAGATTAAATATAATGTATATTAAACCAAATAAATTATTTTTTGAAAGCATATATATTAATACTTCAATAAGTGTTAATAGAATAAATATACATGTAATAAATTTAATTGCTATTTTTTTGTTCTTATACATATTAATTCCTCTGTAAAAATTATATCACTCTTCCTTGTATTTATAAACTTTTTTTGGTATTATTTAACAAGAGGGTTTAATGATGAGTATAAGAGACGATGTTTTAAATTTTATTAAAGAAGAAGATTTTACTGATCAAAGCATCAATAATTTTTTAGACTCTAGTACATTAGACACAAAAGCATTAATAAGAAATTCATTTAAAGTTTTAAATTTATATATAGCAGATTTAGTACCAACTAAGAAAGATGAGGAAGTAATTTCTAAGTCAATAGAATTACTTTCTATTTTGTGTGACAATTATGAATTTAAAAAAGAAGAAATAGATGCTTATAAAACTAAAGTAAAGAAAACAAGAGAAGCTCTTTTAGCAATAGCTAATAAATATAATAATTTAGAATTATTAAATCAAGCTAATAAATTAGATGAAATAGTTATTGATAAAAATATAGATGTTAATGATTTAATTCTATTAATTGAAGAATTAATTGATAAAAAAGAAGAAGTAAATATTATTAAGAAATTAATTAGTATTAATAAATGTTCTATATTAAGTAAAGATAATGAATTATTTGATTATGTATTTAATAAAGCAATTGTATCAATAAAGAATAATGATCAAGATAAGTTTTATTATATTACTTTATTAAAGATAGTTTATAATTCTAGAATTGATAAATTAAAATATGTTTTGAAGTTAAATGAAAGTGTTGAATCAAATAATGTTTTTGCTAATGAGATATATATGATTATACATGGTGTTAAGAGATCTCTTAGTACTGAGGAAATATTAGAAAAATATAATATAGAAGAAGATTTACCGAGTAGAAGTATTTTTGTTCCTAAGAATAGCTATTATGATGATCATTATTTAATGACTATTGATAATAATGATACTTATATAAGAGATGATGCTATTAGTATTAAGAAAGATGGTAATAATTATGTTCTTGGTATTCATATATCTGATTTATCTACCAAAATAAAAATGAATAGTAGTATAGATAGAGCTGCTAGAAATAATTTTGAATGTAAGTTTCTTTCTGGTGGAAAGAGAACACAATTATATAATACTGCTATTGAAAATACTTTATCACTTGATGAAAATACATATAGAAGTTTATTATCCTTATATATAATAATTACAGGTGATGGTACTGTTAAGGATTATTTTTTTGTACCAAATGATTTAATTATTAATAAGAATCTAACATATAGTAGTGGAGATGCTCATATTAATAATCATACTGAAGAAGGTAAAATGTTAAGTGATTTATATTCAATTGCTTTATCATTACAAAATAAAAATAAATCTAGAATTGAGTATTGGAAAATAAAATATTTAAATAATAATTATACTGATGATAATCCAAAATGTGATACAATTGTAAGAGAATTTATGATTCTATATAATACATTAATTGCTAATAAAGCTAAAAGTGAAAATATTCCTTTTGTATATAGGGTACAAGATCCAGAATATATTAGTGATTTAATTAAAAGTCATAATATAGAGATTAATGATTATACAGATGATTTAATTAAAAAAATATATCTAGATAGTAAGTATTCAAGTGAACCAAGAAAACATACTGGATTAAATACAAGTATTTATTCTAAAAGTACTTCTCCTTTAAGAAGATATCCAGATTATTATAATCAATGTTTATTTCATCATTTTTATATAAAAGATTTAGATATGGATTTTGATTATGATAAACATATAGAATTAATTAATTATTTTAATCAAAGAAGTGTTGAACTTGCATTAATGAGTGCTGAATATAATAGAGAAATGAAATTATCAAGAAAGAAGTGATTTGAATGAAAAGGATTGATAAAGCTAATTATTATTTAGATTTAGCTGAAGCTGCTTTAGAAAGAAGTACATGTTTAAGAAGAAAATGGGGATGTGTTATTGTTAAGGATGATGAAATAATATCAACTGGATACAATGGTGCTCCTAGAGGTAGAAAGAACTGTAGTGATATAGGTACATGTATTAGGGAAGAATTAAATATTCCTAGAGGTGAAAGATATGAATTATGTAGAAGTGTTCATGCTGAACAAAATGCAATTATATCTGCTGCTAGAAAAGATATGTTAGGTGCTACTTTATATGAAGTAGGTGTTGATGCTAAAACTGGTAAATATGTAGAAAATTCTATGCCTTGTGCTATGTGTAAAAGATTTATAATAAATAGTGGTATTACTAAAATGGTATTTAGAGATACTAAAACTAAATATAGAGAAATTGATGTGCAAGAATTAATTGATAATGATGATTCATTAAATGGATCTAAGGGGTATTAAAAAAATGAGTTTATAAAAACTCATTTTTGTTTTAATAATAATTGTCTCTCCTTATTATCATTGTTAAATATTATTTCTTCTAAACAATTAATTGCTTCTCCAACTAAATATGACATTTTAGTAATATTTTCACATTCTGGATTAATTTTTCCTCCAAAATCTTTATACAAATATATACCTTTATATAATACATATTTATCAACATTACCAAAATTACAATTAATTCTTACCTCTACATCAGGAAGTAGATATTCTTTATTTAATAAATTATTTATTTCTTCATTATTAGTAAGATTATTTAAATATGTATATGGTTCTATGTTAGTAAATTGTTCATATAATAAACTATATTCATTTTTGTCTTGTGTATAATACTTTTTACCAATTATTTTTTGTCTTATTAATTCATTTTCTTTTAATCTTAATATATTTAAATATGAAGTATTTTTTTCTTTATCAATTACTAATCCAAATAAAATAGTACTATTATAATTATCTATTGATAAAATATTTGGTTCTATATATATTTTATTATTAGAATTATATATTTTATATTCAATTCCATTATAATACAATTCTTTTTGATAATTTGACATTTTTATTCCTGATAGTTGATAATTTAAATAAAACTCAAGCATTTCATTTATATAAATATTATTGTTATTATTTTCTTTTTGGTTATATTCAATTAATTTTTTATAAGCATTTATTCTCATTATTATTCCCCCCTGATAATAATTTATATATCTGTTAATCTAATACTACTTTGTGCATTTGTAGATAGTGGTGCGAATTTTTTGTTTTTATATAATACGTATGCTGCTGCACCTATCATAGCTGCATTATCTGTACAATATCTTTTTTCTGGCATATGCATTTCAACACCAATACTTTCACACATTTCTTTTAATGCTTCTCTTATGTGAGAATTAGCTGCTACTCCACCACTTAATAAAAATGTTTTTAAATTATATTTAATTAATGCTTTTTTAGTTTTATCTACTAAGTGATTTGTTACACAGTCTTGAAAAGATCTAGCTAAATCATTTTTATTTATTTCTTCTTTTCTTTGATGTGCATTATGAACTATATTATTACAATGACTTTTTATTCCACTAAAACTAAAATTGAATGAATCATCATTTAATATTTGTGGCATTTTATAATTAGGTTTTCCTTCTAAAGCATATTTTTCAACATTTGGTCCTCCTGGATAAGGTAAATCTAATATTCTTGCTACTTTATCATATGCTTCTCCTATAGCATCATCTAGTGTTTGACCTAAATATTCAAATGAATTTTCATCTTTCATTAATATTAAATCAGTATGACCACCACTAACTATTAATGATAATAATGGATATTCTAATTTATTGCCTATCATATTAGCATAAATATGTCCCATCATATGGTTTGTTGCTATAAAAGGTTTATTATAAATAAATGATAATGCTTTTGTTGCTTCTACTCCTACTAATAAGCTACCAAGTAAGCCAGGTGCATAAGTACATGCAAATGCATCTATATCTTCTAATTTCATATTTGCTTTTTCTAAACATTCATCAATTACCATAGTAATATTTTCTAAATGTAATCTACTAGCTACTTCTGGAACAACTCCTCCATATTTAGTATGAACATCTATTTGTGAATTGATAACTGTAGCAATATCATCAAATCCATTTTTAATAATACTTACACTTGTTTCATCACAAGATGATTCAATAGCTAAAATATATACATCTTTCATCTATTTCACCTTCTCCATTATTATTGCTGTATCTTCTCCATAATATCTATCTCTAAGACTTATTTCCTTAAATCCTAATTTTGAGTATAGTTTTAATGCTTCTACATTATTTTCATTTACTTCTAGCATTATTCTATTATAATCTTCTTTTTCAAACATTTCTTCCATTAGAGCTGTTGCTATACCTTGTTTTCTAAATTCATCTCCAACAAATAAATTCATGATATCTATAACACCATCTACTAATCTTATTTCTAGATATCCTTTTATTAAATCTCCATCTTTGTAATTATATACACTATCTGTATCACTTATTATTTCTTTTTCTATCATTTTTCTACCTCAATCTTTTTAACATAATTTGCTTTTACAAAATGAGGATTTTCACTTTTTTTATTTTTTAAATAATCTATTATTTTTTCTACATCTAATTTATAATCTACTTCTTTTACTTGTTCATTATCTTCTTCACTATAGTATTCTTCTTTTATTGGTTTATTATTTTTATCAAATACACTTATATAATATCCTTTATTATCTTCTATAACTGCTTTTTTATTTTCATTTAAATTACTACTAATTAGATATGCCGTTAAACTTGATATTGTATTTATATCAATTTTTAATGCATATGCCATTGTTTTAGCAATTGAAACACCTATTCTAATTCCAGTAAAGCTTCCAGGACCATTTACGACTATTATCTTTTTTAAATCTTTTACATTTAAATTATTTTCTTTAAATAATTCTTCTATCATAGGCATAGTATAAATTGAATGTGAATATTCACTTTCTTTTGTTTTTATAAATAGATTATCTTTTGTTTTTAATGCTACTGTTATTAATTCGGCATGTGTATCAATAAATAATATCATTTTGTTACCTCTTTTCTATTTCCATAAATCTCTTGGATATTCTTTTTCATCTATAAGTGAATTTATATAAAAAATTACACCTTCTTTATCTTCTTTATATGTAAATCCAACCCATTTAGCACTTGTATCAATTACTTTTACTTTACATAAATTTGTATTTATTGCTTTTGTTATTACATCAGGTATTAAGTATTCACTTTTACTTAAATCTGCATTATCTAGAAAATCTATAAAATTTTCTTCAATATAATCCATAAATTTTGGAAAGAAACATATCATATTCATAGATACTTGTTTTTGTGGATCTAATATTTCTATTTTTCCATCACTAAGTGAAACACCTTTTATTGTTCCATTTACTACACTTATTTCACTTTCTATTACATTTTTTAAATAACCATTTTCTATATTACATACTCCACGTTTTACAGAACCATTTTCAGTTATAGTATTTATAACACTATATCCTACTAAACCTAATTCTTTTGAATTTTCTTTATCAAGAAATAAACTTGCTTTATCAAATGCATCGTATCCATAAAAATCATCTGCATTAATAATCATAAAAGGTTCTTTTATTACATCTTTTGCACATAATATAGCATGAGCTGTTCCTAATGGTTTAACTCTTTCTTCTGGTATTTTATAATTTGATGGTACATTATCAAAGTTTTGAAAAACATACTCTACAGTAACATTTTTCTTTTTTAAAAATTTTTCCATTCTTTTTTCTATTGTATTTTTAAATATCTTTAAATTCTCTTCTTTTATAATAAAAACTATTTTATTAAATCCTGCTTTTATAGCGTCATAAATTGAATAATCTATTATAAATTCTCCATTTGGTCCCAAGGGTTCTACTTGCTTAAGACCTCCAAATCTACTACCCATTCCTGCTGCTAATATTAATAATGTTTTATTTTTCATATTTCCTCCCATATATAAAAGAGATTACTGAAAAAAGTAATCTCTTATATTTTTATTCTTCCTTTGTAGTTTTTCTAGTTTTTTTAACTTCTTTTTCAACAGATTCTTTTTTCTCTGATTCTACTTTATCATTATCACGATTTATTTTATAATTGCTATTTGCTTCTACTAAATCTTCAATTTCTTCTTTAGTAATTGTTTCTTTCTTGATTAATGTTTCAGCTATAATATCTATTAATTTTTTCTCTTTTGATACAATTGATTTAGCTTGTTTATAACATTCATCAATTATTTTTTTAACTTCTTGATCTATTTGAAGTGCTACTTGATCAGAGAAATCTTTTGTTTTGTTGTAATCTCTACCTAAGAATACACTTTCACTTCTATGTTCAAATTGCATTGGTCCAAGACTACTCATACCATATTCAGTAACCATACTTCTAGCAATTTTAGTTGCTCTTTTTAAATCATCACTTGCACCAGTAGATATTTCGTTCATATATGTTTCTTCTGATGCTCTACCTGATAATAATGTAATAATTTGTTCTTCTAATTCTTTTTTAGTATATACAAGTGTTCTTTCTTCTTTTGGTAACATTTGAGTATATCCACCAGCCATACCTCTAGGAATTATTGTAATTTTATGAACTTCTTCACCATTTGGAAGAACAATTCCTGATACAGCATGTCCTGCTTCATGATAAGCAACTATTCTCTTTTCATATTCTGTTACTTTTCTACTTGTTTTAGCAGGTCCCATAAGAACTCTATCACTTGCTTCATCTATTTCATCCATAGTTATTGCTTCTTTATCACGTCTAACTGCTAATAAAGCTGCTTCATTTAGTAAGTTTTCTAAATCAGCTCCTGAATAACCTGGAGTTCTTTCAGCTATATTTTTTAATTTTACATCTTTATCTAATATTTTATTCTTAGCATGTACTTGTAATATTTCTTCTCTTTCAGATACATCTGGTCTTCCAACAGTAACTTGTCTATCAAATCTACCTGGTCTTAATAGTGCTGGATCTAATACATCTGGTCTATTTGTTGCCGCTAATATGATGATTCCTTCATTTTCACCAAAACCATCCATTTCAGATAATAATTGGTTTAATGTTTGTTCTCTTTCATCATGTCCACCACCAAGACCTGTTCCTCTTTCACGACCAACAGCATCTATTTCATCAATAAATATTAAGCATGGTGCTGTTTGTTTAGCTTGTTTAAACATATCTCTTACACGAGATGCTCCAACACCTACAAATAATTCAACAAAATCTGAACCACTTATATAGAAGAATGGTACTTTTGCTTCACCTGCTACTGATTTAGCAAGTAATGTTTTACCTGTTCCAGGAGGACCTACTAATAGAACTCCTTTTGGAATTCTTGCACCCATTTTAGTAAATTTCTTTGGATTTTTTAAGAAATCTATAAGTTCTTGTACTTCTTCTTTTTCTTCTTTTAATCCTGCTACATCTTTAAATGTTTTTCTTCCTTGTTCATCTGCTAATTTTGCTTTGCTCTTACCAAAATCAAATGTTCCTTTATTTCCATTACCAAGCTTCATTAACATCATATATGCAATTACACCAAATAATAGAATTGGTAAAAAGTTTACTAATATTGTAATCCATGCACTATTTTCTGGATTAGTATTTGTTTCAACATTTAATCCTTTGCCTTCAGCAGTTTCATATAATGTAGAAATAACTGTATCTGTATATGGTACTGTTACACTAAATGTTTCATTTTTAGCTCCATCTTTTAATTTACCAGTTATTACATATACTCCAGCTCCACTCTTAGGTGTTACTGCTATTTCTTTAACATTATCTTTTTCTAATTCTGTAGTTAATTCTGTATATGTTATATTATTAACTTTTGTTCCAATTGTATTTAAAAATACATATGTACTAATTATTACTGCCACTAAAATTAAATATGGCATAAAGCTTATATTTTTCTTAGATTTTTTTATATTCATTTCTTCCTCCCTTTTTTTAATAATACTTTAATATTATATCATACTCTGCGCTATTTTTATTGTCAAGTTTTGATTTTTTTAAACCCGGAAGCCATACTATATTATTATTTGAATCTAGTACAACAGGCCATAATTCTCTTTCTTCTAAGGATATTTTTTGATCAATAAATATATCATTTATTTTTTTAGAACCATTTAATCCTTTTACTTCCATTCTATCTCCATCTTTTCTATTTCGAACATGTAATGGAAGTTTAACATCTTTACTATTCAATCTTATAATATTATTTGAATTATCATTAATATCATCAATTCTCTCTATTATTTTTCCATTTGGTAAATTTACTATATCATTTATTTCATAATCATATTCATAGTATGTTACTTCATCATATTTAAATATTAATTCATTATATGATTTTATTACAATAATATTATTTGGTAAATGTACTGTACTACTAGATTTATTTGAATTAATAATACTAAAAATTAAATCTACATGAGTATCTCCAATTGTTATTAAATCATCTTCATATATTTTTTCTAATATATTATATATTATATTAGTTTGAATTAATTTATCTAAATCTTCGAATTTATCTAAATCTAATCTACCGTTTTGAAACACTTTATTAAATACTTTATTAACTTCTCTATTAATATAGTTACTATTTTCTATTAATGTTTCACTAAATTTTATGAACTTTTTATGAACATTTTTGTTTTCATTTTTAAGAAATGGTAAGAGTATACTTCTATATCTATTTCTTGTATATTTCATATCCGAGTTAGATTTATCTACTGCATATTCAATTTTATTTAATTTACAAAATTCTTCAATTTGAGATTTTGTAACTGAATATAATGGTCTTACTAATGTATAGTTTTCTTTTTCTACTATTCTTTCAAATCCACTATATCCTTTTAATGTAGATCCTCTTACTATTCTCATTAATATTGTTTCCATTAAATCATCTGCATGATGAGCTGTCATTAGATATTTAGCTCCATAGTTTTCTACTAATTCTTCAAAAAAGTTATATCTTACACTTCTTGCTTCACTTTCAAAGTTATCATTAGACCATTTATCTATTTTTTTACATTCAAAAATTATTTTGTTTTTTAAACAAAATTTTCTTAAGTCTTCTTCTTCTTTATCACTTTCTTCTCTTACATTATGATTTATATGAGCACATACTAATTTTAAATCTAATTTATTTTTAAATTCATTTAATATATATAATAGTGCCATTGAATCTGGACCACCAGATATTCCTGCTACTACAACATCACCTGTTTTTAAAGATAGTTTTGTTCTAATGAAATTATATACTTCTTCCATGATAGCCTTTCTATTTTTCTATTTTAATTACAATTTCATCATCCTTTGAATATAAATATTTTTCTCTTGCATATTTAGCCATATATTCAGGATTTTGTAATTTATTAATATCACTTTTTAATTTTTCTTCTTCTGATAGTGCATCTTTATATGACTGTTCAAGATTTGCTATTTCATTTTTTGTATCTTTAATTTGTGATGCATATGAAAATAAATTAGATACAAAAAATACACTTGTTATTATAAATGCAAATGCTAAAAAAGTCACTCTAAATTTAGTTTTTTGACCTAATTTTTTCATATTACTCCTTATACACTATAATTATACTTTCTTTATAGTAATAAAATAAATAGGAGCATATTATTTTGACAAGTTTTTTTGTAAAGAAAAAAGGCTTTTTTATAAGCCTTTGTTATTCCTCATCTTCTTCTCTTGCATCTTCAGTTTCTTCATATTTGTCAAAGATTACTTTTTCAAACATTGTTCTAACTTCTTTACTAATTGGATGAGCTATATCATGTTTAGTTTTATCACTTGGCATACCAAGATATAACCCATTATCTCCTTCAAGAACTTTGATACCATGAATTGCAACTGCATCATCAATTGTAACTTCAGCGTAAGCTCTTAATCTTGAGTTTTCTCTAGGTGTTACTTTGTGTACCCTAACTGATGTAATTTCCATGTCTACCTCCTTAAGTTTATATATTATAATTATATTATAATTAATTTTAAATATCAATAAAAATATTTCTAGATATTATTAGATAAATCAATGAATTCTTCTATTGTGATTTCTTCTGCTCTATTAGTTAAATTCTTATTATATTTAGATAATATTTTTTCAATTTTAGTTAGATTGTAATTATATAAATTGTTTTTTAAATTCTTTCTTTTTTGTTTGAATGAATCTTTTATTAATTTATAAAATTTTTCTTCATTATTTGCTTTATATTTATCTGATTTAGTTAATTTTAATACAGTACTATCAACTTTAGGTATTGGTTCAAAACAATTCTTACTAACATTGCATACTTTCTCTATATCAAAATTATATTGTAAAAATACTGATATAGAACTATAATCTTTAGTTTTAATTTTAGCATTAAATCTATCTGCTACTTCTTTTTGAACCATTATTGTTATTTGATATGGTTTTGATTCTTCTACAATTTTATTAATTATTGCTGTTGTTATGTAATATGGTAAATTACCTACAAAGAATATCCTTTTATATTTATTATAATCAATGTAATCATCTAAATTAATTTTTAAAAAGTCTTCAAATATAATTTTTAATTTATTTGATTCTAATTTTTCTAATTTTTCTTTAAGTCTTGTATCTATTTCAAAACATATTATATCAACATCTTTTTTTAATAACTCTTTTGTAAGTGCTCCAGCACCTGGTCCTATTTCTATTATTAAGTCATCTTTATTTGGATTAATTGAATTTGATATTTTTTCTATAATATTTTTATCAATTAAAAAATTTTGACCTAAAGATTTTTTATAATCAAAATTTTTCATTATTTCTTCCATCCTTCTCTTAGAACTTCGACATTAAGATTTCTAACTCTACCAACTTTTTTAATTGCATAATCCTTTGAATCACTTAATAGATCAAGTACATTTCCTCCTACTCCTCTATCAAGTACAATTGCAACTATTGGTTCATCTGATAATTTTTTAACATTAAATCTAACAATCGTTCCACATGGATATTTTCTACTACTAGCAACTATTCTAATTCTTCCATATGTTTTATCTGTATAATAAATACCTTTCTTTAATACATTTGTTCTTGGAGGACATGCTAAGTATCCTGTACATAATGGACAATCTCCTACATAACCAGTAAGTTCTCCTTTAAATGTATATATTGGATTATATGTTCCTTTTTTATAAATTTCATTTTGAGTTTCTTGTATAACAGTACGATCAAGTGCTTTAGCAATAGATTCATTTTCTACTGTTGTTGTTCTGTTATTTATTATATTTTCTTTTTGCATACCAAAAACACAAACTATGGTTACAGTTATTACTTCTAATGTAAAAATAATTTTGTTTTTAATATACTCTTTCACACTCTCTCCTTAATAATATATTTTATTATATTTTAACCCTTATGTCAAAGAGATTAACACTATTTTTACATGTTTTTGTGACAATTTCCTCTACATTTGTATTTTTTATTTCAGCTATTCTTTTTGCTACATAAAATACATTAGATGGAATGTTCTTTTTACCTCTAAATGGTTCAGGTGATAAGTATGGACTATCAGTTTCTAGAAGTATATCATCTACTGATATTTTTTCTATTAATTCATATAATTTTGAATTTTTAAAAGTTAATACTCCACCTATTCCTAATTTATAACCTAATTTAATAAATTTTTGAGCCATTTCATAACTACCATTAAAACAATGAATTACTCCTTTTAATTTTCTATCTTTTAATATTTCATATATATCACCAATAGATTCTCTTGTATGAATAATTACTGGTAAATTATATTTTTCTGCTAGATCAAGTTGCTTATTAAATAATTCTTTTTGTTCTTCTTTATTTTCTTTTGTATAGTAATAATCTAATCCTATTTCACCAATAGCATATATTTTATTATTCTTTATTAATTCTTCTAGTTCTTCTAATTTATCTATTTCATTTATATGTTCTGGATGAATTCCAATTGCTGGAAATAAATAATTATTATACTTTTTTGATAGTTCTAATACTTCATATGCTGTTTCTAGTTTATCAGATGCATTAATTACTCCAATTACACCTTTATCTTTAATTTCGTGTACAATATTATCTATATTTTCATAGTTTTCTTTTAATATATGAGCATGTGAGTCTATCATTTTACACCTTCTTTATACATCATATTGTATATTTTTTCTAATAGTTCTTCTATATATTTTATATAATTATTACCTATTGTTGCTTTTAATAATGTTATATAGATAATATCATTCTTATATGTAAAATTAAATTTATTACTAATTTTAGTAGATTCATAAAATAGATTCTCTATATTCAAGAATGAATATACATCTTTCTTTAATCTTAATACAACTTTTAAATTATCATTTTGATCTACTTTTATATTAGTTAATGATATTAATCTTTCAATATATTTTTCATGTGCATATATTTCTAGACTTTCATTTGAATGAGCAAACCTATCTTTTATTTCAAATAATACTTCTTCTAATTCTTTTTTATTTGTAATTGCATTAATCTTTTTATGTAATTCAATTAATATATCTGAATCATCTGAGTATTCTTCTCCAATATGTGTTTCAACTTCTAATGCAGGTTTCTTATTATTCTCTTTTTCTTCTTCATCTACATCTATTCCACTTACTTCTTCATTTATTAAATCTAGATACATATTAACACCTATTGTATCTATAAATCCTGCTTGTTCTCTACCTAGTATATCTCCTGCTCCTCTTATTGCTAAGTCTCTCATAGATATTTTATAACCACTACCTAATTCAGTGAATTCTTTAATAGCATCTAGTCTCTTAATAGCAGTTGTTCCAAGTATTTTTTCTTTTTTATACATTAAGTAAGCAAAAGCAATTTTATCACTTCTACCAACTCTTCCTCTTATTTGATATAACTGACTTAATCCAAATCTATCTGCATCTATAACTACTATTGTATTAGCATTAGGTATATCTATACCATTTTCTATTATTGTTGTACTTATTAATACATCATATTTTTTATTAGTAAAATCATATATTATGTCTTGCATTTCATCTTTTTTCATTTTTCCATGTGCAAAACATATTCTTGCTTCTGGTATTAATTTTTTGTACTTAGTAGCTAATGTATCCATATTAACTACATTATTATATAGAATATATGCTTGTCCTTTTCTACTCATTTCTTTTAAGATTACTTCTCTAATTAACATTTCATTATATTCTATTACATATGTTTGAACTGGATATCTATTTTTAGGTGCACTTTCTATTAAAGATAAATCTCTTATACCCACTAATGACATTTGTAAGCTTCTTGGTATTGGTGTTGCTGATACACTTAATACGTGTACATTTGATTTTAATTTTTTTATTTTTTCTTTTTGTTCTACACCAAAACGATGTTCTTCATCTATAACAAGAAGACCTAAATTCTTATATTCAATATCATTGCTTAATAATCTATGTGTTCCGAATATTAAGTCTATTTTTCCTTCTTTTAATCTTTTTACTTTTTCAGCTATTTGTTTATCTGTATAATGTCTATTAATTATATCAATATTTATTCCATAGTTTTTAAATCTTTCTAAAGCTGAATCATATTGTTGATGTGATAATAATGTTGTAGGACAAAGATATGCTACTTGATATCCATTTAGTATTGTTTTAAATATTGCTCTAAATATTACTTCTGTTTTTCCATAACCAACATCTCCACATAATAATCTATCCATTGGTCTAGATTTTTCTAAATCTAATTTTATTTCATTTGAAGCTTTTAATTGATCTATTGTTTCTTCATATTCAAAATCATTTTCAAATAGTAATTGATTTTCATCATCATGATTAAATGGTATAACTGTTGCTTTATTTCTTTCTTTATAAATATTTAATAATTCTCCAGTTATATTTTTTATTCTTTCTTTTATTCTTAATTTGGTTTTAGTCCATTCTACACTATTTAATTTATTTATTGTTGGTTTTGAACCTTCTTTAGAAGCATATTTATATAATTTTGATATATCTTCTACTGATACATATAATTTATCATTACCTTTATATTCTATTAAAATATAATCTTTTTTTAATCCATTTTTTTCTATTGTAGTAAGCCCTCTATATATACCTATACCACTTTTTCTATGTACTACATAATCTCCTATATTTATATTTTCTATAGACATAATTTTATTTCCATAGATACTCTCTTTTAATATATTTGATTTTTTATATGTACCTGTTAAATCAAATTCTGAATAATAAAATTTATCATTATAAATAAATCCATTATTTAATATTGATTTTTCAATTTTAATAGATTTATCTTTTTCTTGAATATATTTTATTAATTTTTCATTTGTTGTATATAAAATACCTTTATTATTTTTTATATCATTAATAAATTTTTCTTTATTATTTTCATATTTTTCTATTGATTTAGCTTCTATAATTAAATCACAATTTTTATTATTAATAGTTTCTAAATATATATCACTATCATTTTTTAATTTCTTTAAATCAAATATTTCATTTTCTATTTCTAAATATTTAATTTGTGGTTTTAACATTTTTTCTTGTTCTAATATTTGATTATAATTATTATAAATTATTAATGGTTTATCTACATATTCTATTATTGAAGAACTATTATCTTCATAATCATCTTTTATTACTCCGATTGTTATTTCATCTATTTCTTTATTTGTTATTTGTTTTACTGGGTCAAAATATTTTATTTTTTCTATTTCATCATCAAAAAATTCTATTCTAATAGGAAATTCTTCGCCAATTGGATATACATCTATTACAAATCCTCTTACTGCATATTCTGATACATCATATACCATACTTTCTCTTTTATATCCAATATTCTCTAATTTTTTAATTAATTCATCTCTATTAGTCTTTTGACCTTTTTTAATATTTAGTCTATTATTTATATAATTATTTTTTGATGGTAGTTTTCTTATAAAACTATTTAGGTGTACTATTACAATTTTTTTATCTTTATCACTTATTTTATTATATAATTTACTTCTCATATATAATAATTCTGGTGATGATGCGACTGCCCTTTTTGTTATAAAATCATCTTCTGGAAAAATATAAATATTATCTAAATAATTTTTTAATTCATTATATATTTCAGTTGCTTCATTTAATGTTGGATATACTAATATTATGTTTTTATTAGATGAAAAAAACATATATAACAATAGTTGATTATATATTTCATTTTTACTTACTGATATTTTTTTATATTTATCAATTTTAAAATTAAATAATGTTTTATATAATTCATTCTTCATTATCTATACCGTTATATTTATTCATTAATTCATCTATTGATATTTTACAAAAATCTTCAATTATATTACTTATTGTTGGATATAAATTATTTAATTTTTCTTGATCTGATTTACTAAAAGTTCCTAGAACATAATCTACTAAATCACCTTGATTATTTGAAATACCTATTTTTATTCTTGGTATTTCTTCTGTGTGAAGAACACTTATTATATTTTTTATACCATTATGCCCTCCATCACTACCTTTTCTTTTTATTTTAAATTTTCCTGTTTCAAAATTTTTATCATCATATATTATTAATGTATCTTTTGGTTCTATTTTATAGAAATTAACAAATTCTATTACTGCATTACCTGATAAATTCATAAATGTTGTTGGTTTAACTAATACTACTTTTTCATTACCTATTGTTGTTTCAGCATATTCTGCATTAAATTTCTTTTTAAAACTTAATTTGTTTTGGTCAGCATAAAAATTAATTGCATTATATCCACAATTATGTCTTGTTTTTTCATATTTTTTTCCTGGATTACCTAAACCTACAATTAATTTCATATTTATCAGTCCTTATACATATTATATATTTTATTTTTACTTATGTTATATCTATCAGATATTTCTAATATAGCATCTCTTTTTGAATATCCTTTATCTATTAATTCTTTTATTAATATTTCATAATCTATTTCTTTTTGTTCTTCTTTATATCCTTCTACTATTAAAACTATTTCTCCTTTTATTGTATCAACTTGTTTTAATACATTTGATATTTTATCTCTTATTATTTCTTCATGTATTTTTGATATTTCTCTAGCTAATGCTATATTTCTATCACCTAATACTTCTAATAATAATTTTAATGTTTCTTCTATTCTATGAGGAGCTTCATAAAATATTAGTGTTTGTTTTATTTCTTTTAAATCTATTAATTCTTTTTTAGCATCTGTTTTTTTACTATTTAAAAATCCATAAAATAAGAATCTTTCATTACTTAATCCTGACATATTTAATGCTGGAAGTAATGCACTTGCTCCTGGTAAAGCTATAACATTTATATTATTCTTAATAGCATATTCTACTATTACATTACCTGGATCACTAATAAGAGGAGTTCCTCTATCAGTCATATAACCTATATTTTTACCATTTAATAATTCAGTAATTATTTTATCTCTATGCATCATTTCTGAATATTTATGACAAGATGAAACAGTTTTACTAATATTATAAAATTTTAATAGTTTTGATGTTTCTCTTGTATCTTCTGCATATATTAAATCAACACTTTTTAGAATATTTAATGCTCTAAGAGTTATATCTTCTATATTACCTATTGGTGTCGGTATTAAATATAAGTTTCCTAATTTTGTTTCTTTATAACTTTTTTGATTCATATTTTCACTTTCCAAATATTTTTAATACTTCATCAGTATAACTTCCATCTTCATTATGTACATATAATGGTGGTAATATTTTTAATCCTTCTTGACCATTTTTATGTCCATCTATTAATACTAAATTTGATTCTTTATCTTTTTTAGGATAAATAAATCTAATTCTTTTTACTTTTATATTATTTTCTTCCATTTTTTTAATAATTTCTATTAATCTATCTGTTCTATGAACTATTGATAATGATCCATTATTTTTTAGAAGTTTTTTACTTATTTTTATTATATCATCTAATGTTATTTTTATTTCATGTCTAGCTATTGATTTTACATTATTATCGTTTATTATACTATCTTTATTTAATTTAAAATATGGTGGGTTACATGTTATTAAATCAAATGTATCAGTTTCGAATTTATTAACTAAATCTTTTGCATCCATATTTAATATTTCAATTTTATTTTCTAATTTATTAATTTTGATTGTTTCTTGTGATAGTTCATATATTTCTTTTTGAATTTCACATCCATATATTTTTTCATTTGTTTTTAATGATAATATTATTGGAATTGGTGCATTTCCTGTACAAATATCTAATATTTTTGTCTTTTTATTAACAATACAAAAATTTGGAAGCAATACTGAATCCAAACTGAAATTAAAATATTCTTTATTTTGAACTATTTTTAAATTATTAAAATATACTAAATCATTTATTACTTTTTCTTCTTTCATCTCTTTTTATTTTCTCTTTTTTTCCATCTACTTCTTCTTTAGTATTATCTTCATCATACATTACAGTATATTTTTGTCTTGGTATATCTAAAGATATTACTGTTGCATCTTTACCATTAATATTTAATTTATCTCCTACTTCTGGTAAATTTTTTCTATATTCTGTATATACATCATCTTCAAATTTTAAACAACATAATAATCTTCCGCATGCTCCATTGATTTTTGTTGGATTTAATGCTAAATTTTGATTTTTTACTTGTGCTATTCCCACTGAATCAAGATCTGTTAAAAATTGTGAACAACATAATTTTCTTCCACATGGACCTATACCAGATACTTCTTTTGCTTTATCTCTTGCTCCAACTTGTCTTAGTTCTATTCTAGTTTTATATATTGCTGCTAAAGATTTAGCTAGTTCTCTAAAATCTACTCTATTATCAGCTAAAAATTGGAATATTAATTGTTTTTTATCAAATGTGAAACTAGCATCTATGAATTTCATTTCTAATCCTAATTCACCAGCTATTTCTTCTGCTTTTACTAATGCTTTTTCTGCTTCTTTTATATTTTTTTGATGTTGTTTTTCATCTTCTTTACTTGCAATTCTAATAACTAAAGCATGATTATCATCTGTTGTTGATTCACCTACACTAGTTATTTTACCAAATTGTAATCCTTTTTCTGTTTCAACAATTACATTTTCTTCTTCTGCTAATTCAATATTATTATCTAAAAATATATATTGTTTACCATTTTTTTTGAATTCTACTTTAACAGTTCTCATTTGAACACCTTCCAATTTCTATTATTAATCGATCAATCATCATATTTTTATTCATTGGATAATTTAATCTATTAATATTATCATTTATTATTATTATTTTAGATATTAATTTATCTATTTCATCATTTTCACCACTTTTTATCAACAATTCATCTAATTTTGATTTATAGATATATAATATACTTTTTAATATTTCTAATAATTCATTTCTATCTTCAATTATACTATATATTTTATAATTTTTTGAGATAGTTTTATAATTATTATTTTCTATATATTCAATTATTTCTTTTGCTTTTTCATTTATTTCTTCATTTGTTTTATCTACATCTACTAAAGAAGATACAAATACTTTTTGACATCTACTAACTATTGTATCTTTTACATCATTTATATTACTTGTTAATAATATTGCATATAAATCCTTTGGAGGTTCTTCTAAAGTTTTTAATAATGCATTACAAGCAAAGTCATTTAATTTTTCAACATTTTCTATAATATATACTTTTCCTTCATGAAATTGCGAAGTTTTATTAACATTTTCTAATAATTCTTTTATATCTTCTTTTGATACTTTTTCTTCGTTATTTTCCAATATATAGACATCAGGATTATCTTCAATTTTCATTTTGGATTTTATTAATATATCATTAATTACTTTTTCTAAATCTTCTTTTATATCATTATAAAATACATTTCCTATTAGAAATGAATGTGATAATTTGTTATTTTTATTCATTTTTTCAAAGTAATTATATATTGTTTTCAATTATTCCTCCACTTGTTTTATTAACAATGTATATTATATATATTTTAACTAAAATGTCAAAGTATATAAAAACTCCTATTAGGAGTTTGAAATTATTTTTCTATCATCTAGTGCTTTTGTAATCATTAAAGGATCTAGATATTCTAAATCACTTCCTGCAGGAATACCATAGGATAATCTAGATACTTTTATATCATTTTTTTCTAATATTTTTTGAATATACATAGATGTTACTTCTCCTTCAATTGAAGGATTTAATGCAATTATTATTTCTTTAACATCTTTATTAATTCTTTCATTCATTAGACTATTCAAATTTAAATCTTCTGGATTTATTCCTTCTATTGGTGATATTAAACCATTTAAAACATGAAATAAACCATTATATTTACCTGTTTTTTCTATAAAAAATACACTTTTTGAATCTTCAACAATACATATTGTAGATTTATCTTTTGTTTCATTTGAACAAATATCACATATTTCATTATCTGTTAGACATCCACATATTTTGCATGTTTTTATATTTTTTTTAAAATCTATTAATGATTCAGCAAGATTTTTTATTTCATCTTCATCTTTTTCATACAATGTATAAACATATCTTTCTGCAGTTTTTTCACCAACACCTGGAAGAATTGTTAAATTTGTAGCTAAATCAGTAAAACTCTTTGGTAATGGCATAATTAAAATAAACCTCCAAGTCCTCCTGTATATTTTCCTAATTTATTATCTTTTTCTTTTTTAATACTTTCTAATACATTATTAACTGCTACCAGAACTATATCTGCTAGCATTTCTCCGTCTGCTAAAACATCTTCATTTTTAATTTCTATTTTTGTTATTTTATTAGTTCCTAGAGCTTCAACAAGAATATTATCATTTTCATATGTAAATGATTTTTCATTTATCTCCTTTGTTGTTTTTTCTAGTTCATTTTGTAATTTTCTTGCTTGTTGCATCATAGCTTGCATATTCATAAATATCTACCTCTCATTCCTCATTAGAATAGTCACTACCAAATATATCTTCTACACTTGATTGTAGTTTACTATCTGATTTTTTCTTTCTTTCTTTTTCTTCAATATATATATATTTTACACCATTTTTAATATTTTTTATATAATCTGATTCTATATTTTTCCATTCTTCTTCTGAAACAGAAATTACATCATATTTTTTATTATATATTTTCTTTAATAGTTTCTTTACTTCTTCTAAATTTAAATTAAATAAGTTAGAATCAATCTCTTTTTTAAAGGTAAATAATACATTTTTATTAGATACTACTTTAGGAGTAGATTTTAATAGTAAATTGGCTACTGAAGTAAAGTCTTTGTTTGATATATAATCATTTATTTCATCAAATTTATCAACAAATTCATTTTTTAATTCTTTACTTGCATCTACAAAGACATTATTTATTCTAATATCTTTTATTTCATCACGAATTTCAGTTGTTTTTTCCTCTTCTTTTACACTTTTATTAACATTTTTTTCAGTGTCTACTTTTTGTTCAACTACTAAATTGTCTTTAATTTTGCTATTTTTTTGTACATAATTATTAAAAATCATGGTTATTTTCAAAAAATATACCTCTGCTAATAGTTTTTGATCTATTGTTCTTTTTAATTCATTATCTAATTTTAATAATATTTCTAAAATTTCATATATTTTATCAACATTTATTTTAGTAAATTTATTTAATTTCTTTTTATAACTATCTGCAAATGATGCATCACTATTATTATAGATTAATAGATCTTTTATTATCTCTATTATTTTATCGCATAGATATATATAATTTTTTTCATTTTCATTATATTCATTAATAAATTCAATAGTTTTATCAACATTTCCATTTAGTATATATTCTATAAATTCAAATATTTTATCTTCATTATATATACCAATTAAACTATATACATCATCCATAGTAATGTTTTCATTATTTAGTGATAGTATTTGATCTAAAAGATTAATTGCATCCCTTAATCCTCCATCACTATATTTAGCTATAAAATCGATTATTTCTTCTGGTAATTTCTTATCTTCTTTATCTAATATATAATTAATTCTACCAATTATTTCTTTTATACTAATCTTTTTAAAATCAAACTTCTGACATCTTGATAATACTGTACTTGGTATTTTATTTACTTCTGTTGTTGCTAAAATAAATATTACATGTGATGGTGGTTCTTCAAGTGTTTTTAGTAAAGCATTAAATGCACTATTTGACAACATATGAACTTCATCTATTATATATACTTTATATTTCATTAATGATGGTGATAGTTTAACATTATTTCTTATTTCTCTTATTTCTTCAACACCATTATTACTAGCTGCATCTATTTCAATTATATCTATATTTTCACTAGATTCTACCTTACAATTATTACATTCTCCACATATTTCTCCATCAACACTATTTAAGCAATTTACTGATCTAGCAAATATTTTAGCTATACTAGTCTTTCCTGTTCCTCTTGGCCCACTAAAAATATAAGCATGACCTATTTTATTATTGATTATGCTTTTTTTTAGAATTTCTACAACTATTTTTTGACCTACTACATCTTCAAATTTATAAGGTCTATATTTTCTATATAATGATATATATGCCATAAGAAACCTCCCTGTTTAATTATACCAAAATGACAGTATATTTTCTATCTAATTTGTTTAAAAAATTCTTTTAATTTCTTACTGTATTCATTATTATCATCATATTTTATATATTCTATTTTTTCATTAATTTCTTTGTTGTTTTCTGCTAAATAAATTACTTTTTTTATTCTTGCTTCTTTTATTACTTCTCTACACATTTTACAAGGATACAATGTTGTAATAAGAGTACAATCTATTAAATTATATGTATTAAGTTTTTTTCCAGCTTTTTTTATAGCTAATATTTCTGCATGTGCTAATGGATCATTGTCTTTTACTCTTCTATTATATGCAGATGATACAATTATTTCATTTTTAATAATTATGCAAGATACTGGAATATCCTTATTTTTTGCTGCTTTATCACATAATTTATATAGTTTTTGTATTATTTTGTTATTCATTACTACTCCTTTTACAATGTTCCACGTGGAACATTGTTTTATTGTTTTAAATTATTTCCCGGGAAATAATTTGTATCGTATTCATTATATTTGTTTTTATAAACTATCTTTTTTACTTATAATAACTAAATTTTATTATCTAATGTTCCACGTGGAACATTAGATAGATATACTATTATTATATATTAGTATTTCAAAATTATTTCCCGGGAAATAATTCTGAGAGATATCTATATAGTTTTATAAGAATGTTCCACGTGGAACATTCTTATAGTGTTCTATTATTAGATAATATGTATATGCTTTTATATAATAAAATTTAAAGCTTAATATATTAAAAATATTTCCCGGGAAATATTTTTATAAATAAAAATGTGCACACGGCATTTTTACTTAAGGCTGCTTTCTTCCGAATCTGACCTGATTCATACAATAACCGTTGCACAAGTAGATTATATTAGATTACTTATTATAAAGCAAGTTTTTTTATATGTTCCACGTGGAACATATAATATTTTTACACAAATTATTTCCCGGGAAATAATTTGTATATACTTTTGTTGATTATTTAATTTGAATTTTAATGATAGATTTATTTACTTTTCTGATCTCGATGCAAATTATGAGCATCTAATGTTCCACGTGGAACATTAGATTTAAATAATAATATTGGTCTTTATAAATAAAAAATATTTCCCGGGAAATATTTTTTATAAACTAATATCTATTTTTATTTATAAAAAAATAACTAAATTCTTGTATATCTTTATCTAAAATTATTTCCCGGGAAATAATTTTTAAAAAAGAAAAGAACAAGATTATTACTCTTGTTCTTGATCTTCTTCTGCTTCTTCTTCTTTATCTATAATAGATATAGAAGCTACTATATTATTTTCTTTTAGATTTATTAACTTAACTCCTTTTGTTACTCTACCCATTTGTGAAATTGTATTAACATCCATTCTTATAATAATTCCATTATTAGATATGATCATTAAATCTTTATCATTTTCTGTAGATTTAAATCCAACTATTTTACCAGTTTTTTCAGATATATTGATTGTTTTAACGCCTTTGCTTCCACGTTTTGTTTCTCTATATTCTTCAATTGGTGTCTTTTTACCATATCCTTTTTCTGAAACTACTAACAATAGTTTTCCAGGTTCAGATATTTCAGTTCCTACACAAATATCATCACCTAAGTTAATTCCTCTAACACCCGCTGCTGTTCTTCCCATGATTCTGATTTCATTTTCATCAAATCTAACCATTCTACCATTTGAAGAGCACATAAGTATTTGACTATTACCTTCTGTTACTTTAACAGATATTAACTCATCATTTTCTTTTAATGTTATAGCTAATTTACCTGATTGTCTTATATTGAAGAATTCACTTATCTTTGTTCTCTTAACAAGACCTTGTTTTGTACTAAATATCAAACATTTGTTTTGGTCTTCTAATTTACCTTTTAACATTGTATTAACTTTTTCATCTTTATCTAAAGGTAATAAATTAACAATTGGTAAACCTTTTCCTGTTCTTGAATATTCAGGTACATTATAGCCTTTCATTCTATATACTTTTCCTTTATTAGTAAAGAATAGTATAAAGTCATGAGTATTTAAAGCTATTAATTGTTCTACAAAGTCATCTTCTGTAGTTGTAATACCTTTTATTCCAACTCCACCTCTATTTTGTGATCTATAAGTATCTTTAGGCATTCTCTTAATATAATTCTTATTAGTTATTGTTACAATTATTTCTTCTTGAGGTATTAATGCCTCATCTTCAATATAATCAATTGCTGTCATATCAATTGTAGTTCTTCTATCATCACTATATTTATCTTTAATTTCTAACATTTCTTTCTTGATTATATCTAATACTTTTTGTTCAGAAGCTAAGATTGATTTTAATTCTTCTATTTCAGCTAATAAATCTTTTAATTCATTTTCAATCTTATCTCTTTCTAAACCTGTTAATCTTCTTAATCTTAATTCTAATATTGCTTCAGATTGTATTAAATCTAAACCAAATCTTTCCATTAATTTTGTTTTAGCTTCTTCATCTGTTTGAGCATTTCTTATTATTTTAACTACTTCATCAATATGATCTAAAGCAATTTTATAACCTTCTAAGATATGAACTTTCTTTTCATCTTTAGCTAAATCAAATTTTGTTCTTCTTATAATTACTTCTTTTTGATGATCAATATATTTTGAAATAATTTCTTTTAATCCTAATGTTTTTGGAGTTAATCCATCTAACATTAAGAATATAATTCCATAATTAATTTGAAAAGCTGTATGTTTATATAAATTATTTAATACAACTTGTGCGTTTGCATCTTTTTTAAGAGTAATTGTAATTTTTACTCCATCTTTTAAATCTGTATGATAATCTGATATCCCATCTATTATTTTATTATGTACTAATTCAGCTACTTTATTTTTTAATTCCATTGTATTAACACCATATGGAACTTCTGTAAATATTATTTGATTATGTCCATTTTCTTCTTCAATTGTAGCTTTTCCTCTAATAGTAATTGAACCTCTACCTGTTTCATATGCTTTTCTTATACCAGAATTACCTAATATAATTCCACCTGTTGGAAAATCAGGACCTTTTATATATTGCATTAATCCATCAACATCTATTTCAGGATTATCTATATAAGCAACACATCCATCTATTACTTCACCAAGATTGTGTGGTGGGATATTTGTAGCCATACCTACTGCAATACCCATTGAACCATTTACTAAAACATTTGGAAATCTTGATGGTAGTACTTTTGGTTCTTTTCTTGTTACATCAAAGTTATCATCCATATCAACAGTATCTTTATTGATATCTCTTAATAATTCTAATGATATTTTTGCTAATCTTGATTCTGTATAATGCATTGCTGCTGCTCCATCATCTTCGATATTACCAAAATTTCCATGACCATCTATTAACATATATCTTTGGTTAAAATCTTGTGCTAGACGATCCATTGCTTCATATATTGATGAATCTCCATGTGGATGGTAAT
>JAEEGL011270896.1_pt1 | contig 100704 bp, 78 predicted proteins | sample 9134231 | NCBI WGS metagenome assembly JAEEGL01 (sample SAMN16246548, study PRJNA631951) | gut metagenome | biome: gut microbiome; feature: rumen; material: fiber-attached | host: Bos | place: Iran: Karaj | collected 2018-10 | reverse complement strand
GAACTGAGCGAAAGCCTCAGGGAAGGTCTCAGCCATCTGCTGGATCGGCATAGGTGTACGAACGCCTGCAACAACGTCCTCGCCCTGAGCGTTTGTCAGGAACTCACCCATGAGCTTCTTCTCACCAGTAGCAGGATCACGAGTGAACGCAACGCCTGTACCGCAATCGTCGCCCATGTTACCGAAAGCCATAGACTGAACGTTAACAGCAGTACCCCAGGAGAACGGGATATCGTTATCACGTCTGTAAACGTTAGCACGGGGGTTGTCCCATGAACGGAAAACAGCCTTGATAGCGCCCATGAGCTGCTCCTTAGGATCGTCAGGGAAGTCAACGCCGATCTTGGACTTGTACTCAGCCTTGAACTGACCAGCGAGAGTCTTGAGATCCTCAGCTGTGAGCTCTACGTCCTGAGTAACGCCCTTTTCTTCCTTCATCTTGTCGATGAGCTCTTCAAAGTACTTCTTGCCGACTTCCATAACGACGTCGGAATACATCTGGATGAATCTTCTGTAGCAGTCCCAAGCCCATCTGGGGTTGTTGGACTTCTCAGCGATAGTGTTTACAACAGTCTCATTAAGACCGAGGTTGAGGATAGTATCCATCATACCGGGCATGGAAGCTCTTGCGCCGGAACGAACGGAAACGAGGAGCGGATTCTCCTTATCGCCGAACTTCTTGCCTGTGATGCCTTCCATCTTGGTGATGTACTCGTTGATCTCAGCCTGGATCTCGTCGGAGATACCGCCGTCCTCATAGTACTGAGTACAAGCTTCAGTAGTGATAGTGAAGCCCTGAGGAACGGGGAGGCCGATGTTTGTCATCTCAGCGAGGTTAGCGCCCTTACCGCCGAGAAGCTCTCTCATGTTGGCATTACCTTCAGAGAAAAGGTAACAATATTTGTTTGCCATTGGTTGTATACCTCCAGTTTTAACAATTACCTAACGGCCGCGGACGCACCGCGCCCATTAGACTTATAATAATTATAACACATTTCTGCTGAAATTTCCATATTCAGGAAGATAAAAAATCATGGGTAATTTTACAGCATTTTTCACAAAATACACAACGTCGGAAATGAAAAAGAGCCGGCGCAAGCCGACTTTAATAAACTTATTTTACATAACGCGCAGATATGAGAAAAGCGGACTTCATCGGCACCCTCTCAATAGCCGATCAAGACCGCTTTACTCGCAGGCAAGCACGCACCCTCTATACGGGCTCGCCAATTGGCTGACGCTTTTCCGCTGCGTCGCTCCATTCCATAGCACGGGTGGAGATAATGTGGAAACGTTTTCAGTGACTGATGCTGTCTTTTAGGCGATTAAACATATTATAGGCATTAATGTTTAATAAACAGCGTAATGCAGAGATGTTTGGTGGGACGATTGATACGACCTGAGGTGTCCGGCGGAGTTTGAACCGGACGGCATATGCAAATGCAGCTGCCAATTTCACAGGACACATAACGTATCGTGTTGTAATTATGCATTCGGGACAGTCAACGGTGTTTAGCCGTTTTCCGCCTCCGACAATTGTATTATAGCTGATAGGACACAATATATCAATTGATAATATTGCTCTCTTTTAGCATGAAATTGCTATTTAAAATACAATCATTTAAATTACGCTGATATGAACAAATTAATTATCTACATCTGTACATATCCAGGAAATATTTGTCGCGTATCCGCAAGTGTGTATTGGTAAAATGATTTTGCGCGGCTAAAATCTTGCTATTTTATGTGGTTTGCGATCTCTGATGAAATCCCGGAACATTTTCTGTTCACATTTACAGGCGGGAAACCGGGCGGTGATTCCGAGTTGCATATAGTTTGATTAAAACAGATACAAAATTCGATAACAACATTTTTGCTGAGAAAAATCAATAACTGATATAATGTTAGCACAAAAATACTGTCATGATAGCCTTTTTGTGCTCGCAATTTTGTCCGAAAAGGGGAGAGGTCTCCCTTGCGTGGCGTCCTGTGCAAACAAAAACCGCTGCACGGAGCAGCGGTCTGGAAGTTCATATAATGCTCTCGGCGGCCTCGTCGATGCACTTTTCGTAGTAGTCGTGGCACCACGGGTGCTCGAAGCCGGAGAACAGCTTAACGCAGCTCTGCGCATTGCCGACGGCGCTTGCGAGTCCGTCCGAATCACCGGCACAGGCGAAAATGTACACGCCGGTCGTGAGTATCTCAAGGAGCTTTGTATCGTTCTTGCCCTGCGGCTTATAGCCGAATTTCAGGAGCTTGAAAGCCTCAGTGTAGCGCTTTGCGGCGCAGTCTGTGAGCGCGAGCGCGATATACATATCAGCCTGTTCCTGCGGAGAGCGCTTCTGGGCGAAATTCTGCATGAAGTTGATGTGCTCGGTACGGAAATCCTCGGCATCGCGCCATTTACCGGTCTTGCTGAGGTTTTTCAGCATCTCGATGCAGTACCCGAATTTATCCTCGCCGCTGAGCTTTCTGTCCTCGAGCATCGAAAGATAGAACGACGCGCTGTCCTTGTCGTGGATCTTGTCATAGAGCTTAGCTGTCTGGACGATGTCCTCGACCGCGGGCTTCTTGACGTTGTTGACGAATTCGTCAGCGTACTGGTCGCAGAGGTCCTTGGTATAGCCCTCAGCGCAGAAGAGCTCGTACAGCTCGTCATATTTTTTCAGCTCAGCGCCGTGCGCCGGAAGCAGATACTTGGTGAAATTCTTCTTTTTTCTCTCAGATGTGGATAACATAGCCATACCCCCTCCATTCCCCGGAGCGATACTCCGGCATCTTCCCCATTTTAGCATAATTCTTGAACATAGTCAATATTAGTTCAGTGATTTTCTCCAAAACTGTTGATATGCACAAAAAACAGTCTGCATTTTCTACAGTTTAACAGTGCTTTATTTCCGCGGATATTGCCCCTGATCGAAAAATTATTAAGACTATTTCAATAAAGTGTGGTATAATAGGAGTAAGATAGGACAGGTGTATCTGTCCGGAGGAGGGTCAATATGAGATTACTTGTTGTTGAAGACGAAATGCAGCTTGCTGACGCGCTCACAGAGATATTAAAGCGCAACCGCTACAACGTCGATACTGCCTACGACGGCATCGACGGGCTCGATAACGCCATGACCGGCGTTTATGACTGCATAATCCTCGATATCATGCTCCCGGGCATGAACGGTATCGAGATACTCCGCAATATCCGCAAAGAAAAGATATCCACTCCCGTGCTTCTGCTCACGGCGCGCAGCGAGATCGAGGACAAGATAAACGGGCTCGACTGCGGCGCTGACGACTACCTCACCAAGCCGTTCGTAACGGGCGAGCTGCTCGCGAGAGTGCGTGCGCTGACCCGCCGCAAGGGCGAGATAGTTGACGAGAACAAGCTCGGCTACAATGGTCTCGAGCTCAATAAGAGCACCTGCTCCGTCATCTGGGAGGGCAACGACGTCAAGCTCAGCCTCAAGGAATACCAGATCATGGAGCTGCTCATCTCGAATCCCCACCAGATACTCCCCAAGGAACGCATAATCGAGAAGATATGGGGCTACGAGAGCGACGTAGAGTACAATAATATCGAGGTCTACATATCCTTCCTGCGCAAGAAGCTGAGCGTCATCTCTGCTCCTGTGCAGATCAAGACTGCAAGAGGCATAGGCTATTCCCTTGAATAAGAGGAGGGGCTGATTTATGTTCAAAAAAGCGCAGCTCAGGCTGTTCGCAACTATAACGGCGATACTGCTGGCGATATTCGTTGCGGTGCTCGGCTCGGTCAACCTCATAACAGAGGCTGTCATCGAGAAACAGTCGAACGATATCCTTGCGCAGATCGCTGCTGACGTTGAGTACGACGACTCCACGGGCGAGTTCATGTACTACGGCAAAATGGATAACAGGGATCCGCGTCGCGACGATCATTTCGAGGAGCCGCCGTCGAAGCCCGACGGTCAGCCGGGTACGGACGAGCCCAAGACCACCGAGGAGAGCACTGCCCCCGAGACTACCGTTCCGGAGGAGACGACCGGTCAGCCGCAGACCCAGAACGGCGGACAGGGTACGCCCGATCCTCCTGTGACACAGCCGCAGACGACCTCCCCGGAGAAGCCCACTGACGCTCCGCCCGCTTCCGAGACCCAGCCGCAGGTCACTGAGCCTGCGATAACTGAGCCCTCGGAACAGCCGACTGAGCCGACTCTGCCATGGGGCGGTGAGGAGCCCGGGGGCGGCGAGAGACCTACCCGCCCGAACGGCGGCGAGGACCCGTGGGGCGGTCAGAACCCCTGGGGCGGTGAAGACCCCTGGAAAAACTGGGGCGGCGAGGATCCGTGGAAGAACTGGGGCGGTCAGAACCCCTGGGGCGGCGGCGGACAGTGGCCATACCAGTTCGAGAGCGGCAACAATAAAGATGACGACGATGATGACGCTGACGATTACGGCGACATCATGCAGACCGCATTCTTCTCCGACGAGGAGGGCGGGATAGTTGCTCTCGCGAACACCGAGACCCAGCCCGCGAGCAATTCCTCGAGGAACGGCAGCGACCGCGAGGGATTCCAGCGAAAGAGCGGGAATTCCGTCCCGAAGTCGCTCGGCACGATAGATTTCTTCGTCGTAATGGCGGACGAGGAGGGCAATTACCTTGCGACGCTCAATAACGACGAACTCTCCGCAGAGACCGCGCAGGCGTACATAACCGAGATACTCAAGGTCGGCTCGGATACGGGCAGGATAAACAACTATCAGTACTGCAAGACCGGAAAATCCAACGGAACGCTCTTTGTCTTCACGGACAAGAGCGCGGAAATGGATATGCTCAGCAAGCTCAACCGCACGACCGTCATAATCGGCTCGATCAGCGTGATACTGCTGTCGGCGGCGGCGTTCTTCCTGAGCCGTCAGATAATGAAGCCGCTGAAACTCGCATTCGAGCGTCAGAAGCAGTTCATCTCCGACGCGAGCCACGAGCTGAAGACCCCGCTGACGGTCATCTCTGCGAATGCAGACGTGCTTACGGACGAGATCGGCAGCAACAAGTGGCTGACCTACATCAAGGCACAGACCGACCGCATGAATGTCCTCGTGAACGACCTGCTGAACCTCACGAGGCTCGAGAACAACACGAGCAGCTTCATCAGGACGGACTTCAACCTCAGCCAGGCGATAACGAACACCGCGCTCCCGTTCGAGTGTCAGGCGTTCGAGACCAACAAGAAGTTCATCGTGGACGTCGAGGACGGCATAACCATAAACGGCAGCGAGCAGCACGTCAAGCAGATGGCGGCGATATTCATCGACAACGCGCTGAAATACTCCAACGACGGCGGTATCGTCCGTGTCATGCTGAAAAAGCAGGGCGACAAGGGCGTGCTGACGGTATACAACACCGGTCAGGGCATAAAGGAGTCGGAGCGCGAGAAGATATTCGAGCGCTTCTACCGCAGCGACGAGTCGCGAAACCGCGCGACCGGCGGCTACGGACTCGGGCTTGCTATCGCGAAGTCTATCATCGACAAGCACAAGTTCAAGGTGCAGGTCGAGGGCACGGAGGGCAGGAACGTGTCGTTCATCGTTACGATGTAAAGTGTGGGCAGACCTTCGGGTCTGCCCTTTTTGTGTAATATAGTCCGCGAAAGCTGCCATAGTACATAATTGAACGCTGATATGCACATCGTCCACCTTGCGGCGCTCTTTAACACTTATTTTCAGCTTTGTTCACAAAATGTTATTGATTTCCGGATTATCTTGTGTTACAATCATAATGAAGTAATGTGCAGAAAAATCTTGGACTGTATAATATAGTCCGATAATAACAGGAGGTAATCTTATAATGAAGATCATCAACAAGGCGCTTGCAGGAGTTTTATCCCTCTGCCTGACAGCGGCAGCCCTTCCCTCACCGGTGTATTCGCCGGCAACAGCTGCTGCAACTCAGGACATCAGCTCCGAAATGACGTGGAAGACGCTGCGGATAGGCGGCGGCGGCTTCGTGTCGGGCATAGTTACCGGCAAGGACGTCATGTATGCGCGTACCGACGTAGGCGGCGCGTACCGCTACAACTACGACACCGAGAGCTGGGAGCAGCTCTTCGGCTTCATCAACGACGCAGACAGAGGTCTGCTCAGCGTTGACGCTATGGCGATCGACCCCACTGACGACGACACAGTCTACTTCCTCTGCGGCTGTGCGTACTTCTCGTCTGAGAAGACTGTCATCTTCAAGACCACCGACGGCGGCAAGACCATGAAGGAGATAGACGTCACCCACCTTATAAAGGTAATGGGCAACGGCGACGGCAGACAGTGCGGCGAGTCCATCGCCGTGGATCCTGACAACCCGAACATCATCTACGCCGGCGGCGACGTTACTTCTGACCTGAATTCCAAGTCTGCGCTCATCAAGTCCACTGATGGCGGCGAGACATGGGAGCCCGTTATCGGCTACGACGACCTCGGTCTCTTTGCTGCATCGACAAAATGGCCCACCTGGACGGATAATTTAGCGCGTTCCTGCACCGACGATGCATACAACAACCAGAACGGCGTTGCAAATATCGCTATCACTGGCGGCAAGGTCTACGTCGGCACATCTATCAAGGGCGTTGCCAACGTTCACGTTGCCGACGTCAAGGACGACAAGTTCACCGTGCTCAGCAAGGATCTCCCGACAGACCACTTCCCGTCGCGTATAAACGTTGACGCGAACGGCGACCTTCTTATAACATACATCGCAGGACTTGCTTTCAACGGCGCTTCCGGCGGCGGCTACAGATATTCCCCCAAGACCGGCAAGGTGACGAACATCTTCGATACCGCAATGGGTCTGGGCTCTATCTGGGCTGACCCCGAGAACCCCGATCACCTTATCGCGGGCACTTGCGGCAAGTGGCAGGATCAGCTCTGGCAGCCGTGGGACGACGATCACGGCGCTGTATGGGGCGACCAGTACTTCCGCTCATTCGACGGCGGCGAGACATGGCAGAACTTCACTCCCGGACATTCCGACACATGGCACGGACCGCTCAATGCTGATTATACCAAGGACGGCGGCTATGCGTGGATACGCGACAAGGCTATCCACTGGTCGGGTACTGTAGTCACCGACCCGCGCGACAGCAGCAGGATGTGGATAACCTCCGGCAACGGCGTGTTTGTCTGCACGAATCTCTGGAGCACTGATAAATCTGATATGGAGAACGCTAAGCTCCCGACATATACCTTCCATCCGGACGGCATCGAGGAGGTCGTTTCGCTTGACTTCACCAGCACCAGCGACGGTCTTGACCTCTCCGCTATCGGCGACTACGACGGCTTCGTTCACACTTCCGTAGACGAGATCGGTCTCCAGTATAAGCCGAATATGGGCAGCACCTCCGCTATCGCAGTATGTCCGCAGAATACAGACGTCTGGGCGCGTGTAGCCGAGGGCGACACCAACAACTCAGGCAGCGCTTATTACACCACTGACCGCGGCGCCACATGGACTGCGTTCACACCTGCGACCAAGGGCGGAAAGCTCGCTATCGCTGAGATAAGCTCGGGCAAGTACCGCGTATTCAATACCGCAAAGGACAGCGGCACGGTCTCCTACTCCGACGACTGGGGCGGGACATGGACTGCCTGTGAGGGTATCCCGTCGCAATACGGCTCCAAGTCCACCATGCTCCTCATCGAGCCCGACGACCCGAACACAGTTTACGCCTATGCGACATATTTCAACTCCTCATGGCACTACTCAAAGACAGAGCCCGACGCGACTGACGCACAGTACAAGTTCTGCGTCAGCACGGACGGCGGAAAGACCTTCACCTCGACCGATATCTGTATGTACGACCAGTGCGACAGCGCAGGACGTATCGCATACCTCGGAAAGGGACACCTTATCCTCGGCGGCGGCTGGTACGGTATGTACGACGTCGTAGTCAAGGACGGCAAGCCCACAGTGACCAAGCTCGACAACGTAAGCTATTGCAAGACAGTCGGCTACGGCGCCCCTGAGAAGACGGGCGGCGTGAATACGCTCTACTTCTACGGAAAATGCGAAGATACCGACCCCGAGGGTATCTACCGCTCCACAGACGGCGGAAAGACATGGGTGTGCATAAACACTGACTACCTCTACGGCGGCACCGGCAACGGCAACTACATCGTCGGCGACATGGACGAGTTCGGCAAGATGTATATGTCCACAGTCGGCTGCGGAATAGTTGTGGGATACATCAACGACGGCAGCGAGCCTCAGCCCGTGACGACCACAAAGACTACGACTACCACTACTAAGGCGACTACTACCGGCACAGGCAAGTACCTCGCCGGCGACGCTAACGAGGACGGCGAGGTCAATATGGCTGACGCTGTTGCGATCATGCGCTCCCAGGCAGACCCCGACGAGTTCGCGCTGACCGCTCAGGGCAAAAAGAATGCTGATGTTTACGGAGATGGTGACGGCGTTTCAAACAACGACGCCCTCGCTATCCAGAAGTACGAAGCCGGTATCTATACAGAGCTCCCGGTAGAATAAAACAGGATTCGACACAAAAATAAGACCCCCGGAATCTTCCGGGGGTCTTGCTGTTATTATTTATCAGTGTCGATGAGATGCCAGTAGCCTTTGAGGTATATCGCGCCGGATATCACAGTCAGCAGCGTGGATATCCAGATGAGCACAGGTACTATGATACTGTCCACGACGTCGTGTGCCGCCTGCGGGACATTGAACCCGAAGTCGTTGCAGAAGCTCAGCCACGCGAGCACACCGATGATAGTCACCATAGTGAATGCGGTCTTCAGCTTGCCCCAGATACCTGCGGCTACGACCACTCCGCTGTCCGCTGCAAGAAGTCTCAGACCCGACACCATGAACTCCCTTGCGGTGATGATGATGAGCGGTATCGCGCTCATTCTGACGTCGTTCATCTCGACGAAGACCGTCAGGGCTGCGAGCACGAGCACCTTGTCTGCGAGCGGATCAAGGAATTTTCCGAAGTTGGTAACGAGGTTCCTGCTGCGCGCGATCTTTCCGTCGAGGGCGTCGGTTATGGATGCCGCCGCGAACACCGCGAGTGCAATGAAGAAGTGGAAGGGTATCTTCCAGTACATGAACAGCAGGAAGAACGGTATGAGGAACACACGCGCGAGCGTGAGCTTGTTTGGCAGATTCATTCGATCACCTCTCCGATAAGGTCATAATCAAGGGTGTCCGTTATCCGTATGCGGACGTATTTGCCGATCTCGAGCGGCTCTACGGAGGTAAAGAACACCTTTCCGTCGATGTCGGGAGCGTCGAGGGGAGTGCGTCCGAACCAGCATTCGCCGAACTTGTCGAAGCCCTCGACAACAGCCTCGAGCTCGCGCCCGAGGAGCTTTTCGTTGTTTTCCGCGCTTATGAGCATCTGCTGCTCCATGATGATATCAGCGCGGTGCATAGCGGTCTCCTCGTCTATCTGGTCGGGGAAATCATATGCGGGAGTGCCCTCCTCGCGGGAGTACGCGAAGCAGCCGAGCCTGTCGAAGCGCACCTTCTGCACGAATTCAGCAAGGCTGTTGAACTGCTCCTCGGTCTCGCCGGGGAAGCCGGTTATCAGCGTAGTGCGGAGGATAACTCCCGGGATCTTCTCACGGATATGCGTGAACAGCGCTTCGAGCTCCTCTGCACTTCCCCAGCGGTTCATGCGTTTGAGGATATCCGCGTCGCAGTGCTGTATCGGTATCTCGAGGTACTTCACGAGCTTTTCCTCGGAAGCTATCGTGTCGAGCAGCTCGTCGGTAATGCGCTCGGGGTAGCAGTAGAGCGTGCGTATCCACTTCAGACCGTCAATGCGGCAGAGCCTTCTGAGCAGCTCGGGGAGCTTCGACTCACCGTAAAGATCCTCGCCGTAGCGGGAGGTATCCTGCGCGATGACAACGAGCTCCGTCACGCCGTTCTCAGCGAGGAACTCAGCCTCCTTCACAGCTGCCTCGATGTCCACGCTGCGGAATTTTCCGCGTATCAGCGGTATCGCACAGTATGTGCAGCAGTTGGAGCAGCCCTCCGCGACCTTCAGGTAAGTGAAGAACGGCAGGGTGGAGATTATCCTTCCGCCGGTCAGCTCAGCGCTGAGCTTGGGCGCGAAGCTGACGTATCTCTCGCCGGCGAGCACGCGGTCGAGGACGTCCACGATGTCCTTGTTGTTGCCGAGACCGATGACTGCGTCAGCCTCGGGGAAGAGCTCGGCAGCCTCCTCCTTGTATCGCTCGGTGAGACAGCCCGTAACGACTATCTTCTTGAGCGTGCCCTCCTCCTTGAGCTTTCCCAGCTCGAGGATAGTCTCTATCGCTTCCTCCTTTGCGGACTTTATGAACCCGCAGGTATTGACCACAGCGATGTCCGCGAGCCCCGGCTCAGTCACGAGCTTGTAGCCGTGCGAACGGAGCTTGTAAAGCATACGCTCGGAATCTATGAGGTTCTTTGAGCAGCCGAGCGAAACCATTCCTACCTTGATTGGCATTATCCTTCCTCCTGTTGCTGGTCGAAGTACTCCCGCACAGCGCGGTTTATCTCGTCGAACGAGTATCCGCTGCGCACGAGGGAGCTCTTGACCCTTTCTATCTGCTTCCTGTCGGAGCTGTCCGTCAGGAAGCGCGCGTACTTGCCGCGCAGGAGCTCCGCGAGGTTCTCCGCGAAGGTCTCCGTGTACTGCCCGAGGGCGTCCTCGGCAAGGAACTGTCCTATGCCCCTGAGCATCATCTCGCGCTTTGCGCGTCTGTAGCCGAACCGCTTCACCTCGACGTACTTGCGGGCGAGCTTTTCGGCGTAGCGTTCATCATTGAGAGCGCCTATACTTTTCAGCTTTTCTATTACTGCGGCGCACAGCCGCTCGTTTTTGTAGGTACCTATGAGCTTGTCGGACATCTCTTTGCACGAGTAGTCCCTGACGTCGAGCAGGTACAGCGCCCGCTGGTATGCCCTCCTGAAATTCGATGCGTAGATCACCCTGCGCAGTTCAGTCTGGTCGAGTTCCATGTCCGTGCGGACGCCGAAGTCCGCGATTATCTCCGCGTGGAGGTAAATCTTCCGCTCATAGTCGAGCTCCACCTCGTAGGTCGAGCCCTTGTACTTGCTGACCGAGGTGACCTTCATCACTCGTCAGCGGGAGTGAACTCCTCGAAGTCCTCGTCAATGTTCGCGAGGATATCCTCATTCTCGTCAGCGCCTGACGCAGAGGCAGCGGGTGCAGCCTCGGGCTTGACCTTGCTGCCGGGCTTTGCGGGAGCGGACGTGAGCTCGTCCCTGCGGGCGAGTATCTGCTCCTCTATCTCCTTCATGAGAGCCTCGTCGTTCTTGAGGAGCTCCTTGACGTTATCGCGTCCCTGTCCGAGCTTCTGGTCCTTATAGCTGAACCACGAGCCGCCCTTCTTGATGATATCGAGTTCCACGGCAAGGTCGAGCACTTCGCCCGTGCGGGAGATACCCGTGCCGTACATCATATCAAAATGGCACTCCTTGAACGGGGGAGCCACCTTGTTCTTCACTACCTTGCACTTCGTGTCCGCGCCGATGATGTCGCTGCCGTTCTTGATGACCTCGCCCTTGCGCACCTCGATACGCACGGACGCATAGAACTTCAGTGCGCGTCCTCCGGGAGTGGTCTCGGGGTTGCCGTACATAACGCCTATCTTCTCGCGTATCTGGTTGATGAAGATAGCCACGCAGTTGGACTTGGATATCGCCGATGTGAGCTTTCTCATCGCCTGCGACATAAGTCTCGCGAGCTGACCGACGTGGAGGTCGCCCATCTCGCCGTCTATCTCAGCGCGCGTGGTCATAGCCGCGATGGAGTCGAGAACGATGACGTCGATAGCGCCGGAGCGGATAAGTGCCTCAGCTATCTCGAGCGCCTGTTCGCCGCTGTCGGGCTGTGAAACGAGGAGGTTCTCGATGTTAACGCCGAGCGCCTGAGCGTACACGGGGTCGAGGGCGTGCTCGACGTCGATGAAGGCAGCCTCGCCGCCCATTTTCTGAGCTTGAGCGATAACGGACAGCGCAACAGTGGTCTTACCGGAGCTCTCGGGTCCGTATATCTCGACGATCCTTCCGCGCGGAACACCGCCGATACCGAGCGCCATATCGAGCGTCATGGAGCCGGTCGGGATAGCGTCAACGTTGAGCGCCTTGGTCTGACCGAGACGCATTACAGCGCCCGCGCCGTACTTTTTCTCTATCTGCTTGAGCGCGCCGTCGAGGGCGGTCTTCTTGTCCTCCTGTGTCGTGACCTTCACGACGGGAGCCTTCTTAGCGAGTTCCTTCTTTGCCATTTACATTTCCTCCTGTTTTTCGGCAGTCACCACGCGGGCGATACCCGCAGCGTCGTGCCTGAATGATATATTTCCGAAACCGCACTCCGAGAGTATCCCCGCGACGTCCTCATGCTGTCTGTCGCCGACCTCGAATGCGATGATACCGCCTGGTTTAAGGCTTTCCCGCCATATCGCGGGTATAGCACGGTAGAAGCTGAGACCGTCCCCGCCTGCCGCAAGGGCGCTCTCCGGCTCGAATCTTACCTCCTGCTGGAGCTCAGCCATTTCCTGCGCCGTGAGGTATGGGGGATTAGAGACTATCATGTCGAGCTCAGTAAAGCTGCGTGCTGTGTTCCCGTCGAGGACATCAGCCTGCACGGCCTTCACCGCCGAGCGGTTGAGCTTGATATTCTGCGTAAGGTAGCCGAATGCAGCCTCCGAAAGCTCTATCGCAGTGACCTCGCTCCCCGGTATCTCCTTACCGAGTGCGACCGCGATACATCCGCTTCCGCTGCAAAGGTCAGCGATACGCGGGGAAGTCAGCCTGCGCTCCCTGCACAGCTCTATCGCCGCGTCAACGAGGGTTTCGGTGTCGGGTCGCGGAATGAGCACTCCCTCCCCGACCTTCATCGGGCAGCCGTAGAACTCCCATTCGCCGAGCAGATATTGCAGGGGATAGCCCTCTGCACGCCGGGCTGCGAGCTCCCGGACAGTTTTCTCATGCTCCGGCGATACCGCCTCGAGCGGCTTGAACAGGGGATTCCTGTCGCCGAGCGTGTCCTGCATTATGCAGAGCGTATCGAAGCGTGCGTCGCCGTTTCCTGCGGCGGAGAGCAGCTCCTCACACTGTGCGAAAAGCTCCGCGCGGCTTACCATTTGTCCTCCGACTTATCCTGCGGTATGCAGGGCGTGAGGGCGGCAATAGCAATCTCTATCATGTTGTCGTCGGGCTCACGGGTGGTAATGCGCTGCATTGCGAGACCCGGCGCGGAGAGTATCCGCGTGAAGGTGTTGTCCTTGTTTCCCGCGAGGCGAATGCACTCGAAGGATATCCCCACAACGAGCGGGAGCAGCACAAGGCTCGCGATTATGCGCTGCCACGTCACCGTGAACGGCACGAAGCACATCACGAATATGCTGATGATGAGCACTATGAATATGAAGCTCGTACCGCAGCGCTTGTGGAAGCGGCTCTGCTTCCGGACGTTCTCCACGGTCAGCGGGAGCTCTGCTTCGTGGCAGGCAATGGTCTTGTGCTCTGCACCGTGGTACATATACTGCCGCTTGATGTCCTTCATGAGGCTCACGAGGTACATATACAGCACGAAAATGGCTATCTTCACCACGCCCTCAAGTATGGAGCGTGCTATGCGGTGGCTCTTTACTGCGGGGAACAGCCCGATGATGTATTTGGGCAGCATTACGAACAGCCCTATCGCGAGGACTATGCCGAGCACCACGCCGACGTACATCGCGCCGGTCATGACAGCGTCTCCGCCCTTCTTTTCCGAGTGGCTCGTGTTGATGACCTTTGAGCCGAGCTCACCAGTGGGAGCAGCGAGGTCGCCGTCTGTGGAGAGCGTTGCGGACAGCTCCGGAGCTGCCTCTTCGGCAGCTTCAGCGGGGAGGTCCAAGTGCTTTTTCTTGGCTTCCTCAGCCTTTTCCTCTTCGGTCATCTGCTTTTCCGCGGACTTCATCATGTACTTATAGCCCTTAACGAGCGAATTCACGAAGCTCACGCATCCGCGCACGAGAGGAGTTTTCTTGTACCACGGGGCGTTCTTTCCGTTGTTTTCGACCCACGTCTCAAGGTCGATAGTGCCGTCTGGGAGCCTGCACGCCATAGCGCCGGTGTTCGGACCGAGCATCATTATGCCTTCGATGAGCGCCTGACCGCCTATCTTGGATTTGAATTTTTCACAGCAGCCTGTATCTGCCTTCTGTTTACTCATTTGGATTCTCCTGGATTTTTTTTCTTGGGCTCAGCGGTGACGGCGGGCAGCGTTATCGTTACCGTCGTACCCTTGCCCTCGCCGGGACTTGTTATGTCCATAGTGCCGCCGTGCATGGCGATTATCTCGTCCGCAACGGCGAGACCTATCCCCGAGCCGCGGCGGGTGTGGTTTGCCTTGTAGAACTTGGTCTTTACCTTTGCGAGGTCTGACTCCTTGATACCGCAGCCGGTGTCCGCGACGGATACGATTATCTTCCCGTCGGACTCCGAGGCGTCGATAGTGACAGTGCCGCCCGCGGAGGAGTACTTTATAGCGTTGTCGATTATATTTATGAACACCTGACGTATACGGTTCTTATCGCCGTAAACGAATGGCAGCATCTCGGGCTCGTTGTAGATTATCTCCATGCCCTCACGGCGAGCTTTGTCGCTGTATATCAGCACGGCGTCCCCGAGCTCTGCGAGGATATCCATATTCGCGTTCTGGAGCGTGAAATGACCGCTCTGCATACGCGAGAAATCGAGCAGCTCCTCGACCATCTGCGAGAGACGCTCGGTCTCGTTGACGATAACTCCGACGCCCTTCTTCATCGTGTCGGGACTTCCTCCCTCGTCGAGCATGAGCGTTTCCGCCCAGCCCTTTATCGCGGTGAGCGGCGTTCGCAGCTCGTGCGAGACGGACGAGATGAACTCGTTCTTCATCGCCTCCGTGTTGGAGAGCTCGTCAGCCATGTGGTTTATCGCGGTACACAGCTCACCGATCTCGTCGTTGCTGCTGTTGTCGATACGCACGGAGAAATCGCCCATCGCGAACTTCCTTGCGATACCGCTTATCTGCCTTATCGGCTTAACGATAGAGCCCGCGAAGAACAGTCCCGTCGTTACGATTATGAGTATAACGACGAGCGTTATCACAGTGACCATTACGATATAAGCCATAATGGTGCTGTCGATCTCAGTCAGCGAGGTGACCATTCTGACGGCGCTGAATTCGCCGTTCATGGAGGATATCGGCACAGACACGGCGAGTATCTTCTCGCCGCTCGGCAGCTTGTAGATATCGCTGCCCTGCGCACCGGACATAGCCTTGGTGTAGTCCGGCATCTCCGCGTCGGCGTCAGGCGTGAAGCCCGAGGACGTGAGCACGACCCTGCCCTTGGAGTTTATCGCCATGAGCTCGATCTTGTCCTTCTCGTTGAAGGTCTCGAGCACGTTCCGTACCTCGGAGGAGAAATTGGAGGCGCTGTCCTGCGAGTGAACGCTCAGCACGCTCGTCACGGCGTTGAGCTTCGAGGACAGGTACTGCCTCGCGGAGCTGTAGAAGTAGCTCTGTATCGCGTAGACAATGACCATTTCGATGACGAGCAGCGCCAGCACGACTACGCCGAGGTTATTGAATATCCAGCGCCGGGTGATACTTTTTTTAGCCATTACTGAACGTCATTCCATTTATAGCCGTAGCCCCAGATCGTAATGATGTACTTCGGGCTGGAGGGCTCTTCCTCTATCTTCATGCGTATGCGTCTGATATTGACGTCAACTATCTTATCGTCGCCGTAATAGCTCTCTCCCCAGATGTGGTTGAGTATGCTCGCACGGTCGAGTGCGGTGTTCTTGTTGTTCATGAAGTACTCGAGTATCTGGTACTCCACCTGCGTGAGCTCTATCGTGGCGCCGTCCTTGGTGACGGTGCGGCTCTTGAGGTTGAGCACGAACGGACCCGACTCGATCACGGACTGCTTCTCGTTCTTGATGAAGCTCATGCATACGCGGCGGTAGATCGCGTCCACGCGGGCTGTGAGCTCGGAAGGGGAGAAGGGCTTGGTGATGTAGTCGTCGGCGCCTATCATCAGACCGCTGACCTTGTCCATTTCCTGCGTGCGCGCGGTGAGCATGATAATGCCGATAGTCGAGCTCTTCTCGCGTATCTTCTTGCAGACCGTGAAGCCGTCTATGCCGGGCATCATGATGTCGAGCAGCACTATGTCGAAGTTCCCGTGCTCCTCGTCGAATTTCTGAAGTGCAGCCTCGCCGCAGTCAACGTCAACGACGTCGTAGCCTGCACGCTGGAGGTTTATCACCACGAACTCGCGTATCGTAGCCTCGTCCTCGCAAATAAGGATACGTTTCATGTCATATCACTCCTTTATCAGGTGAGTTTATTCTGTAAGTCTGAAACCAGCCGCAGCGTCTGCCGCCGTGAGCGAGAGACCGTCATCGGCTGTGGACTGCGGGATATACGCTAAATATGCGGAATCGCCCTTGGTGTGGAGCAGCATATACCCGCCGGAGAGCCTGTCCTCGCGGGACGGCGAATCCTCCGCGCAGTATATCCGCAGGAGCTCCCTGCCGAATTCCCCGTTGGAATACGCGCAGAACACGAGCTCATCGTTGACGGCGTCGCGGCGCACTGTGACCTTTCCGCGCCATGCGTCCGGGAAGAGGAACACGAAGCCGTCGTTTATGCTGTAGTATGAGGTGTATTTGCGTTCAAGGCGGTCGCCGACCGTGACGAACATCCAGCTGGTGAGCTTCATCTGCTCGCCCTCGGAGGCGTCCTCGTAGCCTGCCGCGATAGTCTGAACGGGTATCTCGGTGATGCCGTCACCGTCGATGTCAGCCGACTGGCAGCCTGAAGCGCGCAGCGTCGCGAGGGAATCCTCCGGCGTCGCGAAGACCTTCTGCAAACCGCTGTCGTCCATGTAGATGACGTCGGTCTGTATCATTCCCGTGCCGGACACGGCGTCGATGAAGAGCCCCGTCCTGCCGCCCTCGAGCGATCCGTAGCTTATTTTGTCGAACTCGACGAAGTTGGCGCTGAGGTCACGGCTGTACTTATGGTACTTGCCGGCGGGATCGAGCTTATACGCCGCTGCGGACGAAGCCGAAGCCGAACCGGAGGCAGACAGCAGCAGGAACTCATTCTCGCTGTCGCCGTCGAGGTCTGTGACGTCGAAGAAGTAGTAGGAGTCGGAGAAGGTCTTCTCCACCGAGCCTTCGTTGTAGTTGTACACAGAGACGTTCTTCTCGGAGCGGTTGATAAGGCTGCTTCCGATGATGAGGTTGACGCGCTCGTTCGAGCCGAGCTTCGATATCATCACGCGTTCTATCTCCGAGCCGTCCGCGGGAGTATCACACACCGAGCGCCAGCTGCCGTCCTCCTTGTCGAGGATATTCATGCGCAGGGTGTTCTCCTCGACGGTAAGGCTGTTCTTCTCGTAGAACACGACAGCCTCATTGCCGCCGTCGCCGTCGATATCGGCAACGATGAACGCCGAGAGATACTTTCCGGACTTGGGGTATTTCAGGCTTATGGAGGAGCCTGCCGCGTCAGTGAGGGCATTGTAGATCTGCTCCTGCTCGACGCTGAGCTTTGGCGGAGCCATGAGCGTATCTATGCCGGCTCCGAACGTGCAGCCGGTCAGCGTCATAGCCGCCGCAGCCGCCGCGAAAATGCGAAATCTCTTCATTATATGAGCTTATTCTCTCTCGGAGAGCTTTATGTATGTCTTCTCCTTGGCGATAGCCTTGTAAGCGGGACGGATTATCCTGCTGCTCGTGAGGACCTCCTCCATGCGGTGTGCGGACCAGCCCGCCATTCTCGCGATAGCGAAGAGCGGCGTGAAGAGGTCGCTCGGGATACCGAGCATACGGTAAACGAGACCCGAGTACATATCCACGTTCGCGCACATGGTCTTGGCGCTGCCCTTTTCCTCGAGGAATATCTCAGGGGTGAGGCGCTCGATGGTCTCAAGGAGGCGGAACTCAGCCTCTATCTCCTTGCCCTTTGCGAGCTCGAATGCCTTTTTCTTGAGGATAACGGCGCGCGGGTCGGATATAGTGTATACCGCGTGACCCATGCCGTAGATGAGACCGGAGCCGTCGTTGGCTTCCTTGCGGATGACCTTGCGCATATAGTCCGCGACCTCGCCCTCGTCCTCCCAGTTCTTGATGTTAGCCTTGAAGTTGTCGAGCATATTGATGACCTGGAGGTTAGCGCCGCCGTGACGCGGCCCCTTGAGGGAGCAGATAGCGGAGGAATAGGTCGAATAGGGGTCTGTGCCGGAGGAGGTGAGTACGCGCGTCGTGAATGTGGAGTTGTTTCCGCCGCCGTGCTCAGCCTGTAACATGAGGAGACGGTCGAGCATCTGAGCCTCGTCCTTGGTGTACTGTCTGTCGTTGCGCAGGAGCGAGAGAATGCACTGCGCGGTGTTTTCCTCGGGGCGAATGGGGTGCATGATAAGGCTCTCGTTGTCGAAAACGCGCTTCTTCACCTGATAAGCCGCCGCCATTACTACGGGGAGCTTCGCGATGAGGCTGACAGCAGTGCGCATCTCAGTCTCGATGCCCTTGGTCTCGCAGTCGTCGTCGTAGGAGTAGAGCGCGAGCACGGAACGCGCGAGCTTGTTCATGATATTCTTGGACGGTGCCTTGAGGATCATATCCTCGATGAAGCCGTTGGGGAGCTCTCTGTGGGTGGAGATATATGTGGTGAACTCCTCGAGCTCAGTTTTGTTCGGGAGATGACCGAAGAGCAGCAGGAATGCAGTTTCCTCATAGCCGAAGCGGTCCTCAGCCTCAACGTTTGCAACGAGGTCGCTGACGTCGTAGCCGCGGTAGATGAGCTGACCCGGTATCGGTTCGACCTCGCCCTCATTGAGAATATAGCCGTGAACGTTGCATATATTTGTAATACCGGCAACTACACCGGTGCCATCGCTGTTGCGCAGACCGCGCTTGACGTGGTACTTCTCGTAGAGCTTGGGGTCTATCGCAGAATGCTCCGCGAGCTTGCTGCAAAGGTCTTTGATGTTGGGGTCTGTCTTAATAGCTGACATCAGGCTTCCTCCTTGGGGATTCCGCAGTGACGGCTGAACCGCCATGCTGTATATAAATAAAAATGTTAATCAATCGTGCAGGCATAACACTGCGATATTAATTATACACTATTTTTTAAGATATGTCAAACATTATTTGTGGAACGAACGGTGCCCTGCGGGGCTCGTGTTCCAGAGAGAAAGGACCGCCTATGAAGACCTACATAATAGCTATAGCACTGTTCATCGCAGCCGTCGTGGCCGTTCCCGCGATACCGGCAGCGCTCTCCGCTGCCAAGAACTCCCCGGAAGCTCCCGCGGCCTCCTCCCCGGACGAGTCCCCGTCAGAGCCCGCGACAGTCTCCGAAGCGCCCGCCTACACCGGCACCCCCTACAAGGTGCTCGACGTCTCCACCGGCGAGGTCATCGAGGTCAGCGAGCGGGACTACGTCATCGGGGCGGTATGCGCGGAAATGCCTGCGACCTTCTCCGAGGAGGCACTGAAGGCACAGGCAGTCGCGGCACACACCTACGCCGAGCGTCAGCGTATGCGCGAGCGCGGCAGACAGACCCCTGAGCTCTGCGGGTCTGATTTCTCAAACGACACCTCGAAGTATCAGGGATATTTCACCGAAAATCAGGCGAAGCAGTACTACGGCGAAAACTACTCCATGTACCACGCCAAGGTCAGCGCGGCGGTGGACGAGGTGCTGCCGTACATAATGACCTACGAGGACGAGCCGATAATCTCGGCGTTCCATTCGATGTCGTCCGGCAGGACGGAGAGCGCGGAGAACGTCTGGGGAGCAGCAGTTGATTACCTCGTCCCCGTGGACAGCGAGTACGATCTCTCCGCGCCGAAATACCTCGACGAGACCCGCTTTACGGAGGACGTCCTCCGCTACGATCTCGAGACCGCATTCCCCGGTATCACGCTGAGTGGCGACATTTCTGAGTGGCTGAGCATCGAGAGCGTCTCCGATTCTGGGACAGTACTGACAGTGCGGTGCGGCGACCGCGCAGTGACCGGAACTGAGCTCCGTGAAGCGCTGGCACTGAGGTCTGCGTGCTTTGAGGTGAGGTACGAGGGCAAGGAGGCGATCGTGACCACGCGCGGCTACGGGCACGGCGTCGGGATGAGCCAGTACGGCGCGAACGCAATGGCAGCGGAGGGCGCGGAGTGGCGGGAGATACTTGAGCATTACTACCCCAGCTGCACACTTACAGAATTGATGTAGGGGCGCCATTTGGGCGCCCGCGGATCACGGGAAATGCTGCGGGTCGATGTAGGCATCGCCCCATACACCACAGCAAAGAAAAGGCTGACGTTTCCGTCAGCCTTTGGTGTTTGTGTTATCAGCAGGGAAGTGAAGTGTAGATACCTGCCTCGAATTTCTGTATTGCGAGCGCGTCGTTGTTGGTAACGCCGTCGCCGTTGCCGTAAACGTCAGCAACAGCCCTGCCCTCGGGAGTGAGCGAGAAGTTGTCGGGGTCAGCCTGCGAGCGCATGATAGCAACAACGTCGCCCATGTTTACGGAACCGTCGCAGTTAGCGTCGCCGTAAGCGTATCCGCCGACACCTGTAGCGGACTCAGAGGGAGCGGTCTCAGTCTCTGTCGAGGTCTGAGCGGGCTCTGTAGTCGTAGTAGTTGAAGTTTCCTCAACTGTAGTAGTTGTGGTAGTTGTAGTAGTTGTGACAGTTGTGGTAGTAGTCTCGTCCACATTTACAAGTCCGGGCACCTGAGCCTTTACCATTACGGGGTAGTCAGCGGAATCGAGAGTATGCCAGGCACCGTTATCATCAGCGTAGCCGGAGTAGTAGATCTGAGCCTGAACGGACTCAGCTGTTGCACCGTCGGGGAGAACGATGTAGCCGGAGTTGACTACGACAGTCTTTGTGGAATCCTCGGGATCAGCCTCAGTCTGAGAGATAGAGCAGTTGCCGTCCTTGTCGATCTCGAACTGGAATGTGCAGCCGTTGTTCACCCAAGCGTTCTCCACTGTATCCCAGTAGCTGATACCGCCGGTACCGCTGCATCTTGTGTAGCTGCCCTCATAGTAGAATCTGAACTTCTTTGCGGAGCCTGTAGAGATGTTGTAGTTGCCGGGAACGAGCTCACCGGACGAATCCTTGACCTGCTCGAAGCCTGTGTCTACCCAGTCAGTCGTGTAGACCTCAGTGCTGTTGGAGAGAGTCCTGTAGAGGTTCTCAACGTCGGAATCGAACCAGCTGCCGCTCTTTCTGCTGTAGAACTGCATATCACCGGCATCGCCTGCGTCCCAGAGGAATGTGGAGATACCGTCGGTGCTGAGACCTGTCTTAGCGACTGTCTCGAGGAAGCTGACGATAGAAGCCTTGTCCTTGCCGTCGTTGGTGAGGACGCCGTACTCGCCGATGATGACCGGCACGCCCTTGTCAACGAAGTAGGACTTCATGTTTGCGAAGTCGTTGTAGACTGCGTTCTTGTCGCTGTCGGAGCCCCATGTGGATCTGTAGACAGCGCCGCCCCAGTTGTCGGAGCTCTTCATAACGCAGAATGTCGGAGGACTGTAGTAGTGGATAGAAACGGCGACCATATCGTCGTTCGGAACGACGAAGCTGCTGTTCATGGTCTTGGTCATGTCGGTGTTCGAGCCGGCGAGGAGCAGGAGTCTGCTGCTGTTGTTGCCGCCTGTTGCACGGACGAGGTCGACGAAGCTCTGGTTGAAGTTGTTGAGAACGCTGTAATCGAAGGTAACTTCGTTCATGCTCTCGAAAACGAGGTGCTCGTCGTAGTCCTTGAAGTAGTTCGCGATCTCGGTCCACATGGCCTTGTACTGCGGGAGAGCAGCCTCGCCCTTATTGAGCCAGAGCGAGCCGTCGGACACCCAGTCCCAGTGCATATTGATGATCGCGTACATATCGTTGTCGATACAGTAATCAACAGTCTTCTTGACTCTTGCGAGGTAAGCGTCGTCGATGTCGAATGTGGAGCTGTTGGTATTTTCGTACCACGTTACAGGGATACGCACGGAGCTGAATCCGGTAGCCTTGATGGCTTTGAAGGTCTCTTCAGCGGGTGCCTGATTTCCCCAGCCGGTCTCGGTCTGCGAAGCTGCCCAGCCGGAAACGCCCCAGCAGTCGAAGGTATTGCCGAGGTTCCAGCCAAGACCCATGTCATTGACGAGGTCGATAGCTGACTGACTTCCGGCAGCATCAGCGGTGCCTATAGCGCCGACGCCCGAAATAGTCACGGACATGAGAAGTGCAGACGCTGTGAGGGTGGATAGCGCCTTCTTGAAAATGTTCATAGGTTATCAAACTCCTTAAAATATTATGGTAACTTTAATTTATCACAAAATCCCCTGAATGTCAATATCAAACATTAAATTTATACTTTATCCCAAATGATTTGGCGATTTGGCACAGTGAGTGGATAATTTTTTAGTACAATTTTGCACAACAATTATCGTGATTATAACGATATTGCACCAAGAGTGCAGAAAACGGCCGTACCATGGACGGCGCCACTGCGCAACGCCGGACACAAAAAAACCGCCCATAGGGCGGTTTTTTATTCCTTGATAACGTGCTGCTTTATCATCATGCGGATAGTGTCGTAGAGATAGGGCTTGAGCTCGCTGAGTGAGCACGGCTCGCTGTATAGTATCGCCGAATAGCAGGTCGAGGACACGAGCTCGATTATCATGAACATCATTATCTCGGGGTCGCGGAAGCTGCACGGCGCCTCTGCGAGCATAGAATCGTAAACATCGGAGAAGTTGATGTCGTCAGCGTTGACGGGTGAGGTTATCGCTGACTTGAACACGCCCCAGCTGAGGTTCTTGGAGATGAACGTGAGGAGGGACTTGTCCTCGTCGAGCTGGTCAACGATATTGTCGATGAGCCTGATGAACTTATCCTCGAAGGAAAGCTCCGATGACTGCGCGCCGAGACTGTTGAGTGCGCTGCGGAAGAGCTGGCTGGACTTATGCGCGACGAGCCTGTTGCGGATATCGTATTTATCCTTGAAGTAGAGGTAGAACGTACCTTTGGCGACTCCTGCCCTGCCGACGATGTCAGCGATAGATGTCTTGCTGAAGCCCTTGGTGGTGAAGAACTCAAAGGCAGTGCGCAGGAGGGAGGATTCCTTCTGCTGCTTGTTGGCGTCGACTTTGCCCATTGTATCATACTCCTTTTTGCGAGAGATGTTCTGTCATAAACCATTATATATGATAAAACGGTGACTGTCAAGAAGGTATAAATGACCAATGGTCACAGATGATCGCGGGCGAATTTGTGCAGCTATACAAAATTGTGACCATAAGTCATTTTTCTTCGTGAAAGATATTGACTATCGGTCATTTTTGGAATATACTATATAAAAAACACAGAAAGGAATGATCCTATGACAAGGTTCGGTGAATGGATAGTCAGGCACAGAGCGCTAATACTTATCCTCGGTGTTCTGCTGATGATACCCGCAGGTATCGGCTACCTAAACACGAGAGTCAACTACGATATCCTCTCGTATCTGCCCAAGGACATAAACACGATGGTCGGGCAGGATATCCTAAAGGACGACTTCGGGAAGGGCGGATTCTCGTTTGTAATGGTCGATGGCATGAGCGACAAGGAGGTCGCCGCCACCGCAGACAAGTTATCGGAGGTAGACGGCGTGGCAGATGTGGTCTGCTACCAGTCGATGACAGACCTCACCATACCCAAGGAGATACTTCCCGATAACATATACGATTTCTTCAATAAGGGCGACACCACCCTCATGGCAGTGTTCTTCGAGGACACCACCTCCGCTGATTCCACCCTCGCCGCGATAGACGAGATGAGGAGCATTACCTCGAAGCAATGCTTCATCAGCGGAATGTCCGCGATAACCGCCGACATGAAGCACCTCGCCGACAGCGAGACTATAATGTACGCGATAATCGCCGTGATACTCACCTGCATAGTGCTCGTGATAGCAGTTGATTCATTCCTTGTACCGCTGTTCTTCATGCTGAGCATAGGCTTTGCAGTGGTATGGAACCTCGGCACGAACTTCTTCTTCGGCGAGATATCCTTCATAACACAGGCGCTCGCGCTGGTGCTCCAGCTCGGCGTGACTATGGACTACTCCATATTCCTATGGCACAGCTACAAGGAACAGCTCATTGAGTACCCCGACGACCGCGGCGAAGCAATGGCGCACGCTATCGCGAGCACGATAACATCCGTGGTCAGCAGCTCGTTCACGACCGTTGCAGGCTTCCTCGCAATGTGCTTCATGAGCTTCACTCTCGGACTTGACCTTGGCATAGTAATGGCGAAGGGCGTAGTTTTAGGCGTTATCGCCTGCGTAACAGTCCTCCCCGCGATGATTCTCATTTTCGACAAGGCTATCGCAAGGACCTCCCACAGAGACTTCATGCCGGCGTTCAGCAGGGTCTCCTCATTCATAGTAAAGCACTCCGGACTGTTCATGACGGCGGCGATAGTCCTCCTGATACCGGCAGTCTACGGCTACAAGAACTACGATGTGTACTACAACCTCGACAGCACTCTTCCGCGTGACCTCGAGAGCGTAGTCGCTAACGCAAAGCTCGAGGACGAATTCGGAATGAACAGCACCCACCTGCTGCTCGTGGATTCGTCGATGTCCGCAAAGGACGCGAATAAGATGCTCAGCGACATCGAAGACGTTGACGGCGTGCAGTTCACACTGGGCTTCAATTCACTCGTCGGCTCGGCGATACCGGAGGAAGTGATACCGGACTCCGTCAAGAGTGTCCTCAAGAGCGACAAATGGCAGCTCATGATGATAGGCTCCGAGTACAAGGTAGCCTCGGACGAGGTGAACGCACAGGTCGTTAAGATAAACGACATCGTCAGCCGCTATGATTCGGGCGCAATGCTCATCGGCGAGGCTCCCGCGACCAAGGACCTCATCGAGATAACTGACCACGACTTCGCAGTAGTCAGCATACTCTCGATAGCAGTTGTGTTCATGATAATCGCGCTCACCTTCAAGTCGGTGACGCTCCCCGTGATACTCGTGGCAGTTATCGAGCTGGCGATAATGATAAACCTCGGCACAGCGTACTACACCGGGACATCTCTCCCGTTCATCGCGTCAGTGGTCATCGGAACTATACAGCTCGGCGCGACCGTTGACTACGCGATACTTATGACGACAAGATATAGAACAGAGCGCAGCTCCGGCAAGGACAAAAAGGAGTCTGTAAGCATTTCGCTGAGCACTTCGATAAAGTCAATAATCACCTCGGCACTGGGCTTCTTTGCAGCGACTATCGGCGTTGCGGTCTACTCCGACATCGGAATGATCTCCTCGCTGTGTATGCTTCTGGCACGCGGCGCGCTCATCTCAATGGTAACAGTAATAACAGTCCTGCCGTCGATGTTCATGGTATTCGACAAGGTGATATGCAGGACGAGCGCGGGATTTCTTCCCAAGGACGGCACACACGATCGTCCGAAGCTGAAGATCCTGCTCGGACATCACTGACATAACGCGGGCGAACGTTACGTCCGCACGAAAACAGTTCCGCGATCACGCATTATCTGAAAGGAGCGATCTATATGAAAAACTACAGAAAAGTGATAGCAAGCATTACAGCCGTTGTTCTCTCAGCAGGAGCGACGGGTTCGATAGCATACGCCAAGACCGCTGACAAGGAGTCGGCAGAGCTTCCCGCAGAGGCAGGGACCCCTGCTCCCGCAGCCTCACGCACCGCCGAGGACGGCGCAGCGTTCAAGGACGAGACGGTGTACGTTATGTGCAGTAACGACTCCTCCGTGAAGAACATAATCGTCAGCGACTGGCTGAAAAATACCGGCGCACTGACCTCCCTGAGTGACGTCTCCACGCTCTCCGGCATCGAGAACGTCAAGGGCTACGAGAGCTTCGCGCAGTCCGGCAGCACTCTTGACTGGGCAGCGAACGGCAGCGACATCTACTACAAGGGCACCTCCACAAAGGAGCTCCCCGTGGGCGTTACTGTAACGTACTTCCTTGACGGCAGGGAGATATCTCCCGCCGAGCTCAAGGGAAAGAGCGGAAAGGTAACTATCCGCTGGACATACGAGAATCGCCAGAAGGTCACGAAGAAGATAAACGGCGAGGACACCGACATCTACGTCCCGTTCATGGCAGCGAGCGCAGCCGTGCTCAGTACAGACAAGTTCACGAACGTTGACGTTACAAACGGCAAGGTAGTATCCGACGGCGAGAAGCTCATCGTTGTGGGCATAGCTTTCCCGGGCCTTAACGACAGCCTTGCCCTCGGCGATATTGAGGGACTGGACGTTTCCCTCCCTGACACCTTTGAGATAACAGCTGACGTCACCGGCTTCGAGATGAACAGCTCCGTTACGGTCGTTTCCAACGAGATATTCTCGCAGCTCGGTCTCGACGGCGACCTTGACTTCAGCGAGCTCACCGACAAGCTGAACGAGCTCAGCGACGGCGCAGACCAGCTCCTCGACGGAACTGCCGCGCTGTACGACGGTATATGCGCGCTCTCCGACGGCACCGGCGATCTCACCGACGGTATCGACAAGCTCCTCGACGGCTCCCTCACGCTGAAAAACGGCGCAGCAGAGCTCAGCACAGGCGCTTCCGCGCTCGCAGACGGCGCAAAGACTCTCAGTGATTCCACAGGCAAGCTCAGCGGCGGCGTGCAGTCGGCAAAGGACGGCTCCGCGAAGCTGGTGGGCGGCTTCACGCAGGTCAGCAGCGGTTCAGCGCAGCTCACTGACGGTATCGGTCAGGCGGCGGACGGCGCTGCTGCCCTCAGTACTGGGATAGATCAGGCAAAAACCGGCTCTGACGCGCTCGACAGCGGACTTGCTCAGGTCAGCGAAGGCGCGGCGCAGCTCTCTGAGGGAGCACAGGCTCTCAGCGAGGGAGCAGGCGCTCTCATGGACGGCGGAGCACAGGTCAGCAGCGGAGCATCACAGCTTGCAGAGGGCGCGGACGCCCTTGACTCCGGCGCAGCTTCCCTCAGATCCGGCGCAGATGAGCTCTCTGCCGGGATAACCTCCGCGAAGGACGGTGCAGACGCACTCGCGGTCGGCATAGATTCCGCAAAGACCGGTGCAGACGCTCTGTATGCAGGCTCGACTCAGATCTCTGACGGAGCGGCGGCACTCAGCGGCGGACTCACGTCAGCGGGCGAGTCTCTCGATACGACTATCGCCGCGAACGAGCAGGCTCTCGCGGCTTTGCAGGCACTCTACGCACAGTCCCCCTCGGAGGAGCTCGCAGTGGCAGCGGGAACTCTCCAGCAGACCATCGAAGCCCAGAAGCAGGTCTCTGCAGCGATGAAGTCCGACGGACAGCTCGGTGCAGGTGCAGCAGCACTCCAGACCGGTGCGGACAGCTTGAATGCAGGACTCGGACAGCTCAGTGAAGGCCTTGGCACTGCACAGACCGGAGCAGCAGCACTCACACAGGGTCTGACGACTCTCGACGAGGGCGGAAAGTCCCTTGCAGACGGCGCGGGACAGCTCTCCGGCTCGACCGCCATGCTCGCAGCAGGTGCACAGGAGCTCTCCGTTGGTGCGGCACAGCTCAACGCAGGAATCGGTACTCTCGCGGACGGCAGCGGCAGCTTCATCAACGGTCTCAGTCAGCTTTCGGCGGGTCTCGGACAGCTCACAGCGGGCTCCGGCGCGCTCAACAGCGGTCTGGGACAGCTCTCGACGGGCGCGGTAGACCTCAACTCCGGGCTCGCACAGCTCCGCACGGGCTCGCTCAGTCTGAACGACGGTATCGGACAGCTCTTCGGCGGCGCACAGAGTCTCGATCAGGGACTTGCACAGCTCCTCACGGGCAGTACAGCGCTGTACGGCGGAACTGACACCCTCTATCAGTCCACACTGAAGCTCTCGGCAGGAGCGTCCTCGCTCTCTGACGGTGCAGCAGCACTCTGGGGCGGCGTTGATACACTGAAGACCGGCAGCACAGCTCTCGTTGACGGTATCACACAGCTCAAGGACGGCGCACAGGAGCTCAACGACGGCATGATGACCTTCCACGATGAAGGCATCGCGAAGATCACCGGCGCTATCGACGAGCAGCTCCCGGCACTGACCGACAGGTTCAGGGCAGTCCGCGAGGCTTCGCAGGAGTACAACAGCTACTCCGGTATCTCCGATGACATGGAGGGCAGCGTGAAGTTCATCTACGTGTTCGACGGAACGTGATAAGCGCACTGAATAAAACTAACGCCATAGTATCCCGAAGCGGGACGCTATGGCGTTTTTGTTGACATATGGGGTCCGGACTGCTTTCACTCCGCAAACCGCTGATTGTACTCCTTGAACGCACGTACTATCAGCTCCGCGCACAGCTCGTCCCCGAGCTCGGCACTGTTGAGACAGAGGGCGTACTGATCTTTGTCCTGCCACGAGCGCCCGGTGTTGACGTTATAGAATGTCTCGCGGCGCTTATCGGACTTCTTGAGAATGGACTCCGCCTTGTTCTGCGGGATACCGTACTCATTGACGGCACGCTTCACGCGGTAGTCGGTGGGCGCACAGATGAACACGCTGAAGCAGCCCTTCTCCTCGAGGATATAGTTTCCGCAGCGCCCTGCGAGGACGAAGCTCGGTTCACGCTCGGATATTTCGGTGATTATGCGGCTCTCCATGAGGAAGACCTTGTCGGAGAGCGGGAGGTTGTCCTCCATAGTATGAGCGGGATTCGCTGACAGCAGGAGCGAATAAAGGAAGCTCGTGGGGACGTTCTCCTCGGCGGATTCGAGATACTCTGGAGCTATGCCGCAGCGTTCCGCAGCCATTTCGAGTATCTGGCGGTTGTAGAAATTGACGCCGAGCTTTTCCGCGGCGAGCTTTCCGATAATGCTGCCGCCGCTGCCGTACTGCCGTTCGATCGTGATAATGGATTTTTTCATCGTAAGCCCCCGTTTCTGGATTTGTATCATAAGTATAATTATACTCACATTATGCACATAATTCAAGCGCATAAGCGGAGAAAAATATAAAAAATGTGAATTTCTGCGTTTTCCACAATAGGGATTTTGATTTGTTATGCAATCTGCATGGTTTTCGGCGGGACTGTCCCCGGCACCAACTGTTTTTTCTGCGCATACAATGTAACAGCCTGCGCATAATTTCCGGCGCATGGTCAATAATACTGATGTACCGATTCGGTCGGTACATCGATCAGATCAAATCCAGGAAAACGGAGACAGATGATATGCCAGTAAAACGCGGAGAGATATACTACGCCGACCTCAGCCCCGTCGTAGGCTCGGAGCAGGGCGGCATAAGACCGGTACTTATCGTGCAGAACGACGTGGGCAACAAGCACAGTCCCACGGTCATCGCGGCAGCGATAACCAGCCAGAAGGATAAGACCCACCTGCCTACTCACATCGAGGTGCAGGCTGACAAGAGCGGACTTGCCAAGGACAGCATAGTCCTGCTCGAGCAGATACGAACCATCGACAAAAAACGCCTGAAAGACAAAATGGGCGAGCTTGACCTCCGCTCCATGAACAAGGTCAATACCGCCCTTTCTATCAGCTTCGGACTGGAGCTATGATGCTGTTCACAGCCGGTACAGCCATGCTCAGCCCCACCGCCGTGAGCAGTTCCCGCGGAGCGGGCTCTACCGTCCCGAACACAGCCTGAAGCTGCGGGACAGCAACTGCTGCCGCGAGTACGCCGAGCGAGATGAGCACCGCCGCGACGAGCTGCGGATTGCGGAAAATGTTTATCCTTATCAGCGGTTTCGTCTCCGAGCGGCACTCGAAAACGTGTATCAGCTGCGATACCACGAGCGTTATCAGAGCTCCTGTCCTTGCTGCTTCGAGGCTCCCGCTCATGCGCAAAACAGCGCTGAACGACCCGAGCGTACACAGCCCGATGAGCACGCCCCTGAACAGTATCCTCGTCATCAGACCGCCGGAGAAGAACCCGTCCGTGGACTTTCTCGGCGGTCTGCTCATTAAGTCGCTGTCAGGCGGGTCGAGACCGAGCGCCACCGCGGGCAGACCGTCCGTGACGAGGTTCACGAGGAGTATCTGCACGGGCAGCAGCACCACGGGCATACCCATGAGTATCCCGGCGAACATCGTGAGCACCTCGCCGATGTTGCAGGAGAGCAGATACCGCACGAACTTGCGGATATTCGCGTAAACGCACCGCCCCTGCTCGACGGCTCCGACGAGCGTCGCGAGGTTGTCGTCGAGGAGTATCACGTCCGCCGCCTGCTTGGTGACGTCCGTCCCGGTCAGACCCATAGCCACGCCGACGTCCGCCTCCTTGACAGCGGGAGCGTCATTCACGCCGTCGCCGGTCATGGTGACTATCTCCCCGCGCCGCTTGAAGCTCCGCACGATGCGCAGCTTGTGGGCAGGCTCGACCCTCGCGAACACGGTATACTTCCCGATTACGCGGTCAAGCTCCCCGTCGGAGAGCGCATCGAGCTCCGCGCCTGTCATCGCCAGACCGCCCCTGAGTATACCGGCTTTTTTCGCGACCGCTACGGCGGTGTTTTTGTGGTCGCCGGTTATCATGACGGTCCGCACGGACGCCCCCGCGCATTTCCGTATAGCGACCTTTGCCTCCTCGCGGGGCGGGTCGAGCATTCCCGCGAGCGCAAGGAAGGTCAGCCCGCCGCGCTCCGGCTCGAGCCTGTCAGACTGACACTCCGCCAGCGCGAGTACGCGCAGTGCGCCGCCGGACATCTCCAGCAGCCGCTCCTCGATGCTCCTGCGCACTGCCGCCGTCATCGGGAGAACCTCTCCCTCGGCGGACAGATACATACTGCACCTCGGCAGCAGCACCTCCGCCGCGCCCTTCAGGAACATCGTCCCGCCGCGCGGAGTCTCGCAGTGTACCGCCATGAAGCGCGTCTCGCTGTCGAACGGGTACTCAGCCCCCACGCGATAGTCCGCCCCGAGCTTTTCCCGCGTGATACCGGCTTTTGCAGCAGCGATGAGGAGGGCGGCTTCGGTGGGGTCGCCGGTGACCTGCCATTCGCCCTTCCCGGAGATATTCCCCCGCGCACGCGACTTCACCGGCTTCCCGGAGCTGATAGAAGCCGTCGAGCAGAGCACTCCGCACCGCAGTGCCTCACTGAGTGTGTGCTCCGCGGCAGGATTTACCGCGATACCCTCGCTCCCGCGCGTGACAGCGCCGCTGATACGGTAGCCCATGCCGCTGAAATGGTAGTCCGCGCCGACCGCCGCGAGCTCGGTGACGGTCATCTTGTTCTCGGTGATCGTGCCGGTCTTGTCGGAGCAGATGACGGACGTGCAGCCCAGTGTCTCGACGCTGTGCAGCTTGTTGACGAGCGCGTTCTGCTTCATCATGCGGCTGACCGCGAGCGCGAGCGCGATAGTCACGGTCGCGGGGAGACCCTCCGGTATCGCCGCGATAGCGATAGTTATGCCGGTCATGAGCATATCGAAGACCGCCTCACCGCGCAGCACTCCCGCCGCGAAGACAGCCAGACACACCGCTATGCATATCACCGCGACGACCCTCCCGAGTTCTGCAAGGCGCTTTTGCAGGGGAGTGAGCTCGCGCCCGATATCCGCGAGCATTTCGGAGATACGCCCCATCTGAGTGCGCTTTCCGGTCGCGATGACCTTCGCCCGGCACGTCCCCTTGGTTATAGACGTCCCGCAGTAGACGACGTCGGGCTTGTTGAGGGAGTTATCGGTCTCGGAGGGCGAGCCGGAGGTCTTTCCTGCCGCGACGGATTCGCCTGTGAGAATGGATTCGTCCGCGAACAGCCCCGCGCAGGAGAGTATCACGCAGTCCGCGGGGACGCGGTCTCCGGCTTCGAGCTCGATGACGTCCTCCGTGACGAGGCGCTCTGCGGGGATAGTCCGGAGCTGACCGTCCCGCCAGCACTTCGCAGTGGGAGCGGTCATGGCGCGCAGGGACTCGAGTGTGTGCTCGGTGCGGAACTCCTGAATGAAGCCGAGTACCGCATTGAGCAGAACGATGAGGATTATCGTCACAGCATCGGTTATCTCGCCGAGAAACGCGGAAATGCCGGTCGCAGCGAGGAGTATCATCACCATGACGTCGCGGAACTGCCCGATGAATATAGCGAGCGGACTTGTTTTGCGGCTCTCGCCGATAGTGTTAGCGCCTTCCTCGCGCAGACGGCTCGCGGCAGTTTTTTCAGTAAGACCCATAGCAGCTTTCCTTTCGTGGGAGATGTTGTCCTTAAAGGATATGCTGTCCCGCGCGGGTATATGCGCAGGCTCTGCATATTCGGCGGCATTTGAGCAACAATACCACAAAAGGAGCTGTTTGAATGAGCGTAATACTTATCCGTTCGCTGATACTTTATATACTTGTGATATTCGCGGTGCGGCTCATGGGGAAGCGTCAGCTCGGCGAGCTCCAGCCGTCGGAGCTCGTCATCACGATACTCGTCTCCAACATCGCGACCCTCCCCCTTGAGGACGCCGGTATCCCGCTGATAGTCGGTGTGACGCCGATACTCTCGCTCGTCTGCTTCGAGGTGATAATGTCGTGGCTGTGTATGCTGTTCCCGAAGCTGCGCAAGGCGGTTTCTGGCAGCCCGAAAATAATCATCTCGAACGGCACGGTCGAACCTGCCGTACTGCGTGAGCTGAGGCTCTCCCCGGACGACCTGCTGACCGCCATGCGCGGCGCGGAGGTGTTCGACCTGTCGGAGGTGCAGTTCGCGATAGTCGAGACGACGGGGAGCATTTCCGTGATGAAGAAGCCGCAGGAGGGCAAGCCCGCCGATCCGCCACTGACCATAGCTGTGGGAGGGGAGCTTTTGCAGCCGGCGCTGGAGTCACTGAGACTGTCCCGCGCCGCCGCAGAAGCGGTCATTTCCCGCGCGGGACTGCGTCTCTCCGAGGTTTTCCTCATGACCGCAGACAGCTCCGGGAACTATTACATCGCGGACTACGCGGGCTCGCCGCCGCGCATCATCAGGGGAGGAAAAAGCGATGACAAGAGTTAAGATAAGCGCGGGGATACTGCTCTTCCTGGTCGCATTCGGGGTGTTTTCGGGGGTCTGGATGAACGCAGGGTGCCGGAGGATACAGCGCGACATCGGAGCTGTCAGCGCGGCTGCACGCGCAGGTGAGGACTGCGCGGAGAGTGCCGCGAAGCTGACCCGCGACTGGGACAGGTTCCGCGGGATATCGGTGATGATGATAAAGAATGACCGTATCGCGGAGATAGACCGGACGGTCGCGCAAGTGGAGTATCTGGCAGGGGAGAGCGGCTCAGACGAGCTTCCCGCGGAGCTGACCGAGCTGTGGCACATGGTCGAGCTCATGCGGAAGAACGAACTCCCCACGCTCACGAGTGTGCTGTGATTATGTGCATGGCACACTCCTGCACCAAAGGGACAACCTCCCGGCGGAGGGGCTATGATGTTATGCCGGCTGCCCCTCCGCCGTGCGGTTTTCCCTTTGGAAATCCTTTTCCCCTCGCCACCTCCCCGCCGTGGATCCTCTTTCTTCGCGAACACCTCCGGTGTCGCTGGCAAAGTTATTTCATAACCCTTTCACCAAATCTCCAGTATGCGATGTACGACTAACGTCCCCAATGATAGTGAGCGAGCTTGTGAGCGGCAGCGTGTCCGCCCGCGGGGCGTCCCCGCGCTTGCAATTGCCCGGGAAATGTGGTAAAATAGTTTCAACAACATTTTTACAGGAGCTGCTTATGAAACTGATATCATGGAACGTCAACGGCTTCCGCGCCTGCCTGCAAAAAGGCTTCGCGGACTTCTTCGCGGCGGCGGACGCCGACATTTTCTGCCTTCAGGAGACCAAAATGCAGCCCGATCAGGCGGATTTCTCCCCTGAGGGCTACCACAAATACTTCCACAGCGCCGTAAAGAAGGGCTACTCCGGCACGGCGGTCTTCACCAAGGCCGAGCCGCTCAGCGTTACATACGGAATAAACGGCGCCCACACCGACGAGGGACGTGTTATAACCTGCGAGTACGCGGACTTCTACTTCGTCTGCTGCTATGTCCCGAATGCACAGCCCGAGCTCAAGCGCCTTGACTACCGCATGGAGTTCGAGGACGCGATACGCGGCTATCTTTCGGAGCTCGACAAGAAAAAGCCGGTCATCTACTGCGGCGACCTCAACGTCGCTCACAACGAGATCGACCTCAAGAACCCGAAGTCGAACGTCGGGAATCCCGGCTTCTCGAACGAGGAGCGTGCAAAGTTCACTGAGCTCCTCGGCGCGGGATTCAGGGACACTTTCCGCACGCTCTACCCCGACCGTGAGGGCGCGTATTCGTGGTGGTCATACCGCTTCAACGCGCGCGCGAACAACGCCGGCTGGCGTATCGACTACTTCATCGTGTCCGACAGGCTCATGGAGAGAGTGAAGGACTCCGAGATACGTGCAGACGTCCTCGGCAGCGACCACTGTCCCGTAGTTCTGACTCTCGACTGAATCACTAAAGCCAAGCGCTTGTTTTTGTTATGTTCAACAAAAATTTCCACTATCTATTGACTTGTTCTTTGCAATATGTTAATATATAATATCTAATCATATTATCTCGCTTGTGAAATGAGGTGGAATGACATGGGCAGCCGCATACTAAAGTGGTTAGGTCTTGACAGAAAGAGCAAATACGTCCGGGATTATTTCTATACTACGAACATGAGGGCGAGCATCTATATGTCGATAATCGTCATCGTGCTCGAGATCTGGATGATAATCCGCATGACGAAGACCATTTTCCGCGACCATTTGCAGGATCAGTTCTGGCATCTCGTCGAAAAATACTACTCCAACTATGTCCTGCTGCTCGCTGCGGGCGTTCTAACGCTGCTGTTTGCGGCGCGTCACCTCACCGGCAAGAAATGGATACGCTGGATAAGCCCGATCGTCATCGCGCTCAGTACGGCGGTGTGCGTCTTCGAGATATGGATGATCTCGAAGTACGACCCCGCGACCGTTACCCGCACCCATTTCAATAACTATGTGATAAATCTCTGCGCAGGCATATTCCTGATCGCGCTGTCGGGAGTGATCCTCTCGAACGTCAAGCACAGGAAGTGGCAGGGACTTTCGGTAATGTATGTGTTCTCGTTCGTGTGCCTTAACTTCGGAATGATAATCTCCGAGAACTCCTACGCGAAGGGTGAGCAGATACTCACCTTCCTGACGATGGAGCTGTTCGTTATCTGTCTCCTCATCTGGAGACCGGCTGTAGGCTTTGCGGTGCTGACTATCTCCTACTACATCTTCTTCCACCGCCTGAACTGCCTCACGGCGTTCAACACCGGCACTATCGGCACCACTGAGAGCACCCGGATAAACGGCTTCACGATGTGGATATCCACGCTCATCTTCTGCATAAGCAACTACAACCGCACGCTCCAGCAGGCGCTGAAGGATGAGAACCTTGAGAAGATGAACTCGCACCTCAGCAAGATCTCGGTCGAGGACGAGCTCACAGGTATCCATAACATGGTGCATTTCCGTGCAGAGGCGGAGAAGCTCCTCAGCTACGTCACCACCGACAAGGAGGACGCAGTCTTCCTCTTCTTCGACATAGAGAACTTCAAGTCCTACAACGAGAAATACGGCTTCCATGCCGGCAATGAGCTCCTCATAAAGATCGCACATCTCATCGAGGACGAATTCAAGGGCTCGCTCGTTTCGCGCTTCTCCGACGACCACTTCGTAGTGCTCACGCGCTCGACCGGCGCAATGGAGAAGATAATTAAGCTCTCCGGCGACATCAAGGACAATCAGGGCGAGGTACACCTCGAGCTGAAATGCGGCGCATATCAGCCCTCCGGCGAGGAGACCGATTCGAGCCTTGCACTCGACCGCGCGCGCTTCGCCTGCAACAGCATAAAGAAGCACTACGACCGCCCGTTCAGAATGTACGATAAGTCCCTCGAGGACAAATTCCAGCTCAAGCAGTACATCGTCAACAACATCGACCACGCTATCGAGAACGGCTTCATCAAGGTCTACTACCAGCCCGTCGTATCGACCGAGAACGGCTGTATCTGCGGACTTGAAGCCCTCGCGCGCTGGCTCGACCCCAACTACGGACTTCTCCCGCCGGGCTCCTTCATCGAGATACTCGAGGAGTACCGCCAGATACATAAGCTCGACCAGTGCATAATCGAACAGGTCTGCCGAGACTACCGCGAAAAGGCGGACGCCGGCGAGCCGTTCGTGCCTGTGTCGCTCAACTTCTCGCGCCTCGACTTCGAGCTCTGCGACATCGTGGGCTTCCTCACCGAGACCGCCGAGAAGTACAACGTCCCCAAGCAATACCTCGACGTCGAGATAACCGAGAGCGCCCTGACCGACCAGCAGGACTTCCTCCAGAACGCGATGAAGGTGCTGCGATCGTCCGGCTACAAGATCTGGCTCGACGACTTCGGCAGCGGCTATTCGTCGCTGAACGTCCTGAAGGACTACCAGTTCGACGTCCTGAAGATAGACATGAAGTTCCTGCACGGCTTCGCAAATAACCAGAAGACCCGCCCGATACTCGAGAACATCGTGAGCCTGACCAAGCAGCTCAACATGGTATCGCTGACGGAGGGCGTGGAGACGAAGGAGCAGTTCGACTTCCTCAGCAGCATCGGCTGCGACCGCGCACAGGGCTACCTGTTCAGCAAGCCAGTCCCGAGCGCAGAGCTCTGGAGCCGCGTGAAGCGCGGGGAGCTGAAGATCTCCCCGGAGTATTCCAATGCGGGCTGATGAGCTTCCGAAAAACATACACAAAACGAGCCCCGGGGCATTGCCTCGGGGCTTTGTAATTGTGACGGAGCGTCATAAGGATATGATATTCACAGCAGGGTCACTCCGAACAGCTCAAGTATCATCTTTCCCGCGAGGAGAACGAAAGCAGCCGCGAGCGGTACAGACATCGCCGCAACGGGAAGACCTCGCCGGCTCTGCGCGGGAGTAGTAGCGGGTATCTTGTTCTCCGCGCGGAAGAACAGCAGCACGAGGAAGCCCGTGGTGTTGAGCAGTAGCATGGCGAGCGCGAGTACAAGGTACGCCGAATCGTCAAGTTCTCCGACGAGAAATGCGTACAGCGAGGAGAATGAGTTGATGAAGCTGTGTACGATTATCGAGGGTATCACAGAGCCGTGGCGCAGGGTGATATGCGCGAAGAAAACGCCCAGGATGAACGCCAGCAGGAACTGCGGGACATTCCCGTGGACGAGCCCGAAGAACACCGCCGACGCGAATACCGCGAAGCGCTGGTTCGCCTTGGAAAACGTCCGCAGGAGCATACCGCGGAAGAACAGCTCCTCCGTGACCGGCGCGACGATACAGGTGTAAGCGAGCATGACAGCTTGTCCGAGGGTCGATTCCGCGAGCCCGCCCGTGTTGAGGGTGTGGGTGGTGTAGCCGAATTTATCGACTATCGTCTCGATACCGGCGGAAGCGTAAATAGCCACGTTCCGGAGCATAATTCCGATGAGGCAGTAGGCGGCTATCCTGCCGAAGGTGAGCTCGCGGGTGCGGGTCAGCTCGGTGGCGTCCGTCCGCGACCATTTCAGACCGAGCATAGCCGTGAAGACGTTGGAAAAGGCATAGACTATCAGGCTTATACCGATCATCATCGAGGTGCCGCGGAGGTAGTAGTAAGCGTCGAGGCTGTCCCAGCCGGGGTTGATCTTCATCAGTATCGCGCGGAACAGCAGGAGCAGCCCGTAGATAAGGACGTCCACCAACGCGAACTGAAGCAGCAGACACCACCCGCCTATGGAGTAGGAGCGGCGGAGACGGCGGCGCTCGCCGTCGTCCGGCTCGAGAGGTATCTCCGCGTTGGGAGCGGTCATCTCGGGGAGGACAGAGGAATAATCGGAGCGGAAGCTGTGGTATTCGGTGGGGTTGCCGAAGGGGTCAAGCGGATCTATGGTATGTGAAGGCGCAGGACGTGAGAGCCGGTATATCTCGTTATTGAGCGCGGCTATCTCTGCGCGGTAGTGTTCGGGGGTGATATTCTCGGACATAGCGTACCTCCTTTTCAGGGATATAAACATTGTACCACATTCTTCCGGAAAAGTAAAGACACAGACAGAAGCTCCCGCACAGTACATTTTTGACCGTCTTCCGCGATTTCCGCAAAAAAAGACTTGAAAAATCCTCCGGTATCTGCTATGATGATAAGTACCTATGCAAAAGAAAGGATAATCAGAATGCAGAAACTCATACGCACGATAGTGAAAATATTCCCCAAGCCGATACAGAAGCTCTACTTCGACTACGAGGAGAAGTGGCTGTACCTCTTCTTCGGCGTGCTCACCACGGCAGTGAGCTTCATCACAGCGGGAATATCCAAATACTTCCTTGAAAAAGGCGGATGCGGCGACGTCACCGTCGGGAACGTCAGCACGGTAATATCGTGGATATGCGCCGTGACCTTCGCCTACCTCACGAACCGCGCGTGGGTGTTCGAGTCCCATGCAAAGGGCGCGAAGGAGATATCCCGCGAGGCAGCCTCGTTCTACGGCGGCAGACTGGCTACCCTTGCTGTGGAGTGGGTCATGATGACCGTCGGATACGGACTTATCCACATCAACTACTGGGTGATGAAGATCATCGCCAACATTGTCGTGCTGATACTCAACTACGTCATCAGCAAGATATTCGTTTTCAAGAAAAAGGACGAGCCTGCTGAGGCAGCTGAAGAAAATGCCTGAGACAGTGAATATCGGCGGCGTGGAGATACTCCGCACAGCCGCGCTCGCGCCTATGGCTTCTGTCGCGGACAGAGCCTACCGCCTGATGTGCAGGGAGTATGGCGCGGCATACGTCGTGAGCGAAATGGTCTCTGCGAAGGGGATATGCTACAGCGACCGCAAGACCGCCGCACTCTGCACGGTCACTGATGAGGAGCGCCCTATGGCGGTGCAGCTCTTCGGCAGCGAGCCCGACTTCATGGCGGAGGCAGTGAAGATAGTCCTTGAGTACCGCCCGGACATCATCGACATCAACATGGGCTGTCCCGTGCCGAAGGTCGTGAACACAGGAGCCGGCTCGGCGTTGATGAGGGACATACCACTCGCGGCAAGGATAACCGAGGCTGCGGTGAAGGCTGCGGGGGACGTTCCTGTTACTATTAAAATAAGAAGCGGCTGGGATAAGGAGCACATCTGTGCCGCTGAAATGGCAAAGGCACTCGAGGCGTCAGGCGCGGCTGCGGTCGCAGTCCACGGCAGGACGCGCGACCAGTTCTACAGCGGGACTGCCGACCGGCAGGTCATCGCGGACGTCGTGAATGCGGTGAGCATACCGGTCATCGGCAACGGCGACATCACCGACGCGGATTCCTGCATGGATATGTACAGCAGGACCGGCTGTGCGCTTGCGATGATAGGACGGGGGAGCTACGGCGCCCCGTTTATTTTCCGGGAAATAGCCGCGCGGCTCGCCGGGGAGGAATATTCTCCGCCGGGCGTGGAGGAGCGTATGCGGATAATGCTGCGGCACATCAGCCTCATGCTCGAGCTGAGCGACAAACCGGAGCACCTCGCGATACACGAAGCCCGCAAGCACGCGGCGTGGTACATGAACGGCTACTACGGCTCGGCGAAGTTCCGCGGGCGCTGCTACCAGCTGAGCTCGTATGCGGAGGCGGAGGAGCTCGCGGGAGAATTCATCGCGCTCCAGCGTTCACGGGGCGTTGAATGACCGCAGAAAAAGCCTCGTTGTGCGGACTGCACAAAAATCGCGGCAAAACTTTGTAGAAATGTACAAAGTATCTGTGTCAACAAATTGTCAAAGCCGGAAAATGGCGTAGATACGTTGTTTGGAGCTGCTTAACGCATTTTCGCAGCTTTAAAACCGCCTGTAATTATCTGTCGTTTTCATACAAAAAGTAATTGCAAATTCCGGAATAGTGTGTTATAATGTGAGTAACGGCGAAGCTGCGCCCGGACGACAGATAAAAAGAGTCCGGATCCGGTGCGGTGTGCCGGGGATAGGAGTAATAAAATGAAAAGACGTCTTATAAGAGGCAGAGTTGCGGCGATCGCCGTACTTATCGCACTGGCAGTGACGCCTGCGTTCGGCTGCGGAAAGATCGAACGTATCGGCACCGCTGACATGACAGGAGGCACAGGCGCATCAGCGAATGGCGGCTCCGGTCAGGAGGGCTCGGGCGCCGAGACCCCCGGGGACGGCTCTGAGGAAACAACTTCCCCTGAGAACGCGGACAAGATCGTCCACCTCACTGCGGCAGGCGATAATCTTATCCATTATTCAGTTTACAAGAACGCAGAGGCTTATGCAGGCGGCTATGGCTACGACTTCGCCCCGCTGTATGAGAACGTGCGGTATATAGTCGAAGATGCGGACGTAGCAGTGCTCAATCAGGAGACCATAATCTCCCAGAGCAACGAGATCCGCGGCGCGAACGGCGGTGCGCTGCTGTTCAATTCGCCCCCGGAGGTCGCATACGCAGTCATAGATCTCGGCTTCGACGTTTTCACAATGGCAAACAATCACCTGCTCGACTATGGCGCAGATGCTCTCGAGGAGTCGATAAACTTCTGGAACGGTCTGGCAGATGAGTACGGTATAACGGTCCTCGGCGCTTATCTTAATGAAGAGGACGCAAACAATATCCGTGTGCGCGAGGTCAACGGCGTGAAGATCGCGTTCCTGGCATATGCGGAACACATCAACGGCTTCGAGATACCTTACGACTCGCCCCTGAGAGTCATCCTCAATTCCGAGGAGGACGTCATCGAGCGTCAGATCAAGGAAGCAAAGGAGCTCGCGGACGTTGTGGTCGTTTCGGCTCACTGGGGAGTCGAGGACACACACGAGGTCTCGCAGGACAGGATAGACCTCGCGACGAAAATGGTAAACTGGGGAGCAGACCTGATTTTAGGCTGCCATACTCATACAGCAGAGACTATGGAGTGGATATACCGCGACGACGGCACGAGAGGATTCGTGTTCTACTCGATGGGCAACTTCATCTGCGCACAGACCGATAACTTCAACGTGATCGGCGAGATGCCCGACCTCGACATCGTCGTTGACGGCGAGACCGGTGAGGCAAGGCTCGAGAACGTCGGCTGCATACCGACTATCGTCCACTACGACGACGGCAATTTCTCGAATATGCGGATATATCCCTACAGTATGTACACACCCGAGCTCGCGAACAGCCACGGTCTGCCGTATGCGATACCGCAGGGCACCTACACCACCTTCAACTGGGACGTGGTGAACAGCATAATTGAGGAGAATATCCCCGAGGAATTCAGACGATTGGATAAATGATATAATCTATTCAATAAATATTCGATTTACATTTTTAAGGGCGCATTTTCAGAAAAAATCCAATTGTGCAATGCGTTCAAAAAACGGATTTGGGCTTTATATAAAATACCAAAAACAGTATAAACCTATTTACTTTTTTTTAGACCTGATATATAATGAAATCATGAATAAATATAGGTTTGGGATAACTGAATCTCATCATGGCAGTGTGATGTGTCCGGCTTAAGGAACAGCTTCATGACGAGTTTTCGGTGCGGTCTGCCTAAACGGCGGACGGCTTCCCGAGACCGCGGCACGAACAGGCGCCGGGGTTTGGGGAGGCTCGTCTGCGCTTTGCTGACGCAGCTGCATCATGGGCTCACCTAATCGTGTTTATCATGATCCATGAAGACCCGCGTGCCTCCGGGTTTCGAGGCACAAGCTGAGACAAGATATAATAAAAGGGGCGACCCGTTCCTTTGTTATATAACACTATTGAAGAAGGAGGAAAAATCAAATGAAGACAAAAAAGGTAGTCGTAGGAGCAATTGCTGCTTCGATGCTTTCACTATCGGCTTTCCCTGGCTCTGCTGTCGCTGCAGGCGAAACAGTGCAGATATCCGCCAGCAAGGAGACTGCAAAGGCGGGGGAGACCTTTTCGGTGGAAGTGTCATTAGCTGACGTTCCGTCTTCAGGAATCCAGGGCATTGATTTCAGTATTGAATTCGACAGCTCACTGATCACTATCACTTCTGTAGAGGAAGGCGCACTCGTGAAGAATGCCGCTGCTTCCGACCCGACTGCTGATGGCGTTAAGCTCTTCAGTGTCTATGCACCCGAAGGAAAGAACTATGTAAACGTTGCATGGTCCAATTCCTACACTGATCCCTCTTACTGGATCAAGTCTGATGGCGTATTCTGCGTTATCAACGGTACAGTAAACGACGGTGTTACTTCCGGTACAGCAGACATCAAGCTCGGCGCGATCAAGCGTGAGACACGTCCGGAATCCGGTTCGGATAACGGTTCAGTCGGCATCGGTTACGCAAAGGATGGCAAGTCCTACTCTTATGATGTGAATGTAACCAACGGTTCAGTTGAGATCGGTCAACCGACCACAACATCAACTACAACAACTCCTGGGACGACTTCTGGCGGTTCTGGAAAGTACCTCAAGGGTGATGCTAACGAGTCCGGCGATGTAAACATGGCTGACGCAGTTGCCATCATGCGCTTCCAGGCTGATCCCGACAGCTATGGTCTTACTGCTCAGGGCAAGATCAACGGCGACGTAGTCGGAAATGGCGATGGCGTTACAAACAACGACGCGCTCCAGATCCAGAAGTATGAAGCTGGCATCGTAACAGAGCTTTGATCCGAGATTATCTGATTTGTCCCCCTTACAAAGGAATACAAACCCATTTGAGTTATTAATAGACCTCAGTCTGAGGTCTAAAGAAAGGAATTATTACAAATGAAAAAGCTGATTTCCGCAGTTACATCTCTCTGTGTAGCTGCAACAATGGTTAGCGCTGTCGCTCCTATTTCAAGCGGTGCGGCTGAGACCAAAGGCTTTGCCCTCAAGACCCTCGACGGCGCAAGCACAACGATCGACTGTTCTGCAGGCGACGTAGTCGTTCCCTGCGCTATCTACCTCACCGAGAGCACTGCTGACACAAGCTCTGTTGCAGTAGCTGCTTCTTTCACATCCGGTCCCGAGGTCGCTAAGGTTTCTATCGAAAGAGTAATCGACTTCTCTGAGGAGTACTACAGCTCCGCACAGACCTTCACAAAGGCTGACGGCGGCACATTCGAGACATCTTACATCCCTGCATGGGCTGGTAACTTCACCAGAAAGGGTGCTTACGACGGAGCAGGCGGAAGCTACAACGCTCTCACTGCTAAGGACAAGATGGAGAAGCTCGGCTGTGACTACGCATACGTTGCAGGCGGCTGGCTCAACTCTGACGGCGAGTACACCTACACCGGCGCTTCCTCTGACGCATATCCTTTCCTCGTATTCGAGGTTAAGTTCCCGAAGGGAATCGCTGCCGGCGATTACACCATCGAGTTCGTTAAGACAGGCGCTGACGAAGAGTACCCCGACAACAAGGCTACAATGATCGAGTCCGGCGGTACAAAGTATACAGAGGCTAACGGAAATCTCACAGTAACACCTCTCACATTCACAGTTTCTGGTTCTTCAACAGAGACTTCTGCAACACAGACAACAACAGCAACAACAACCACAGCTACAACCACAACTAAGGCTGCTACATCCCAGGATACATCTGATGCTGATATCGTTATCGACCTCGGCAACTACACAGTTCCTTCGGGCGGCGGCGATGTTGAGATGAACGTTACAATGGATCCTAAGGGCAACTACCTTACATCCGTTTCTGCGTTCATGACTGCTCCCGATGGCATCGAGTGGGACGGCATGGAGAAGAAGTCTCCTGCATTCAGCTCTGCTATCACAGTTAATGACGCTCAGATGAAGTTCAACTTCGCAACTCTTAACGGTTCTGCTGCTAAGACCTGTGAGTCCGGCGCTGTTATCGCTACTATCTACTGGGTAGTTCCGGATACAACAGCTGACGGCGAGTACAAGATCGGCTACGACAAGTTCGAAGTTATGAACGGCACAGATGTTTACAACGTTGCAGTAATCAACGGTACAATCACTGTTGGCGACGGCGGCGAGACATCTGAGACAACTACTTCCGCAACAACAACTTCTACCGCAACAACAACTTCTTCCACAACAACTACAACAGCTACAACTACAACTGAGAAGCAGCCCGGCACACCTGACTACGGCGATGCTAACTGCGACGGCGTTGTAAACGTTGCTGACGTTGTTGTACTCAACAAGTGGAGAAACGACAATACTTCCTATAACCTTACAGCTCAGGGCAAGCTCAACGCAGACTGCTTCGCTCCTAAGGGCGGCGACGAGATCACAGACGAGGATTCTCTTGCTATCCTCCAGTCTATCGTTCACCTCGTAACACTTCCTGCAACTGCTCTTGCTGAATAACCAAGGCTGAAAAATCCAATAGGGCTATAAGCCCAGAAAGGAAATGCACTGATGAAGAAACTGCTTTCCGCAGTTACGTCCGCAGTTATGAGCCTTTCGCTCATAACGAGTGCATTTGCCTCGACATTCACCGTTAGTGCTGCCGGCAGTCTTTCTGCTGCGCAGCCTAACGTTAGTTTAAGTGAGGTGCAGGACGTTTCTGCAAACAAATCAGCCTCGGCTATCAAGGTCACAACAGAGAACGACAAGGCATCATACAGTGCTGGAGAGACCGCTGAAGTAAACCTTTACATGGATACGAACGGACAGGGCGTTGCTTCTATCTCAGTATGGCTCAACAATTCTACCGCAATAGAATTCGACGGAACTGAGGGTAAGTCCGCTGCATTTGGTTCGTCACTCGTAACCAATGTAGCTGCTCAGAAGTTCAACATGGCTACCCTGAAGGGCTCTGATCTTTCAGTTCCCGCAGCCGATAAGTCCATGGCAACTCTTTACTTCGTTGTCCCGGCAGGTACAGCTGATGGTACATACACCATCAATTATGATAAGTTCGATGTTTTCAAGTCGGATACAGACACTTACTCCGTAAATGCTGATCCGATCGTTATCGTAGTTGGCGATCCTGCTACAACTACGACAGCTCAGACCACAACAAAGGCTGACTCTACAACTACAACCAAGGCGGCAACGACCGCAGACACAAGCAATGCTGATATCGTTATCGACCTCGGAAGCTACTCTGTTCCTTCCGGCGGCGGAGACGTTGAGATGAACATCACAATGGATCCTAAGGGCAATCTGCTTACGTCTGTTTCCGCTTACATGTCAGCTCCTGATGGAATTGAGTGGGACGGCATGGAGAAGAAGTCTCCTGCGTTCGGTTCCGCTATCACTATCAACGACAACGACATGAAGTTCAACTTCGCAACTCTCAAGGGCTCTGATGCAATGACTTGCGACGCCGACTCCGTTATCGCTACTATCTACTGGGTAGTTCCGAGCTCAACTCCTGACGGCGTATATCAGATCTCCTACGACAAGTTCGAGGTCATGAACGATACAACTCCCTATAAGGTTGCTGTTATCAACGGTGACATCACTGTAGGTACTACATCTTCTACAACAGCAACTCAGACAACAACCGGTAGAACTACTACATCTACAACAACAACTACTATCGCAGCGACCGGCGAGATCATCATTGACCTCGGAAGCTACTCTGTTCCTTCCGGCGGCGGCGATGTTGAGATGAACATCACAATGGATCCTAAGGGCAACTACCTTACTTCCGTATCCGCATTCATGAAGGTCGACGACGGCGTTGAGTACGACGGCATGGAGAAGAAGTCTCCTGCGTTCAATTCCACTATCACCGTAAATGACGCTCAGATGAAGTTCAACTTCACGACCCTTAATGGTTCTGCGGCCAAGACCTGTGATGCGGGAGCAGTGATCGCTACGATCTACTGGGTAGTTCCTTCCACAACTGCTGACGGCGTTTATAATGTAACCTTCGACAAGTTCGAGGTAATGAACGACGATACACCTTATAAGGTGACTATCCTTAACGGTGACATCACAGTCGGCGGCACAACTTCCTCTACAACAACTTCCGCTACAACAACTGCAACAACAACTACTACTAAGACAGCTTCACAGGTAGGACCGGCTGACGGTACAGCTAAGTGGACTATCGACACAGTAACAGCAGTTCCCGGACAGACAGTCACAGTTGACGTTTACGTTGACGGCGACTCCACTCTCCCCGTAGCTGGTGCGCAGTTCGACATCGCAGCTAAGGCTGGTGTCAAGTTCAGCGGAGTAAGCGCTTCGTCCGCAGCTTACGGCAGCGCTCCCATCGTTAAGAATGCAGAGCATCTCTCCAGCAGCAATGCAGTTGAGTTCGCATTCGCTGACAACAAGGGCGCAGGCGCAGCTGCTTCTGACAAGGCTAAGATCATGACTATCACTTACACAGCTCCTACAGAGCCGGGCACATACCCGCTCACATGGGACGGTCTGTTCGTAAGCGATGCAAACGGCAATGACGTAACAAGCAAGGTAACAACAGCAAACGGTGCTATCATTGTTGCTGGTGAAACAGACGGTGCAGTTACCTGGTCTATCCCTGATGTAGTTGCAGAGCCCGGCGAGACAGTCACAATGGACGTCGCTGTAACAGCTGGCACAGATCCTCTTGCGGTAGCAGGTGCACAGTTCATCATCCAGAACGATCCGGCTGTAACATTCAGCGACGCATCTGCTGCTTCCGATGCTTATAAGTCTGCTATCATCAAGAATTCCAAGAACACAGCTAACGCAGTTGAGTACGCATTCGGCGATGGCAAGGGTGCAGGCACAGCTGCTTCCACAGGCAATGTTCTTACTATCACCTTCGTTGCTCCTGTTGTTCCCGGAACATTCCCGATCACATGGGACAAGGGTTCGGTATTCGTAAGCGACGAGTTCGGCAACGACGTTACTGACAAGGTAACACTCGTTGACGGTTCTATCACAGTACGCCCTGAGGATGATTTCGACTTCGGCAAGGCTGAGTGGATAATCCCCGAGGTAGATGCAGAGCCCGGCGACACAGTTACAATGAACGTAACTGTAAAGAACGGCACAACAGCAGCTTCCGTTGCTGGTGCACAGTTCACTATCAAGGCTGATTCGCCGATCGAGTACAGCTCCGCTGCTGGCTCCGACGGCTACAAGGCTTCTATCGTTTCCAACAAGGAGACAAACGAGTTCGCATTCGCAACAGCTGACGGTAAGTATGTAGCTGCTAAGGACGGCGACACAGTCCTCGTTCTTACCTACGTCGTACCCGATACCTGTGAAGAGGGCGACTACCCCGTTAAGTGGTCCGCAGAGTTCGTTACAGGCGACGGAAATGACATCACAGCGAATATCACATTCACTGACGGTGTTATCCACGTAAAGAACGAAACAACAACATCTTCTGCTTCCACAACTGAGGCTGAGTCTTCCACAACAACTGCTGCTGAGACAGAGTCTACAACAACAGCTGCTGAGACAGAGTCTACAACAGCTGCCGAGACTGAGTCCACTACAACAACATCTGCTGCTACAACAACAGCAGTATCCACAACTACAGTAAATATCCCTGACGGTTCTATCGCTTGGGACATCGAAGATGTTACTGTAGATCCCGGTGAGACTGTAACACTCAAGGTACTCGTACTCGATCCTAACGGCACACAGCTTTCTGTAAAGGCTGCACAGTTCGGCATCGTTTCTGAGACACCTGTACTTACAGGCGTATCCGCTGAGTCTGCTGCATACGGCGCAGCTATCGTAAGCAATGCAAACCACCTCGCTAACGGCGTTGAGGCAGCATTCGCTGACGCAGCTAAGGCTGGTGCAGACGGCGCTTCCGTTATCGAGCTCACATACACAGCTCCCACAGAGCCTGGTGTATACCCTGTAACATGGGATAAGTCGAGCTTCGCTCCGTTCATCTCCTCACCCGACGGTGATGACTGGACAAATTACGTGCTCCTGATCAACGGTTCTATCACCGTTAGAGAGCCCGAGACTTCGACCTCTTCTGTTTCTACAACTGAGGCTGAGTCTTCGACTACAACAGCTGCAGAGACTGAGTCTACAACAACAGCTGCTGAGACTGAGTCTACAACAACAGCTGCTGAGACAGTATCCACAACTACAGCTGCTTCCACAACAACAGCTGCTCAGACATCTACAGAGGCTGAGTCCTCCACAACAACTACCGTTACTGCACCTCCCGGAGCTATGATCTGGGATATCGAGGACGTTACTGTTGATCCCGGCGCTACAGTCGAGCTCAAGGTACTCATACTCGATCCTAACGCGATCAATATGGCTGTAAAGGCAGCACAGTTCGGTATCGTTGCTGAGACACCTGTACTCACAGGCGTATCCGCTGAGTCTGCTGCATACGGCGCAGCTATCGTAAGCAATGCAAACCACCTCGCTAACGGCGTTGAGGTAGCATTCGCTGACGCAACTAAGGCTGGTGCAGACGGCGAGACAGTTCTCGTTCTCACCTACACAGCTCCTACAGAGCCTGGCAAGTATCCTGTAACATGGGATAAGTCGAGCTTTGCACCGTTCGTTTCTTCACCTGACGGCGATGACTGGACAAAGGATATCATCTTCCTTGACGGTTCTATCACTGTAAAGGCTCCTGAGACGTCCACAACTACCGGCGAGGCTGACACAACTACGACCACAACTGGCGCAGCTGATACAACTTCGACGACCGGCGCAGCTGATACCACCTCCACAACAGGTGCAGCTGACACAACAACAACTACTGGCGCTACTACATCTACTACAACAGCAGAGACATCCGAGACAACAACTACGACACTTGCGCCTATCGAAGGCAGCATCGAGTGGCGTATCGCTAAGACAACAGCTGCTCCTGGAGACGTTGTTGAGCTTACAATGACCATTGTTGATCCGGACGGAACAGGCCTTGAGGTCTCCGCAGCACAGTTCAAGGTAACACCTGAGGCTCCTATCGAGGCACAGGGTGCAAAGGGACCGTACTTCTACTCCGACGTAACTGCTAAGAGCGCAGACAATCTCGAATATGCATTCGCTTCCGCTGACGGATCCGTTAAGGCTTCCAAGGACGGCGAGATCGTAATGACTCTCATCTATAAGATCCCTGAGAACTGTGAGCCCGGCACATACCTTGTAATGCCTACAGATCTCTATGTGAACGGTGAGAATGACAGAAACATTACTGCAAACGTTCGTCTGTTTGCCGGCGCTATAACAGTAGCTCCTAAGGACGCAACAGTTCGTACCTACGGCGTAGTTGAGAAGACATACGGCTTCTACTTCAGCCACGATAACAGAACAGATGCGTTCTCCAAGAACCAGATCACCAAGCTTGAGATCTACGACGAGTACAGCGTAAACGGCGTTGTGACCGAGACAATCAAGAGAAACAATGTAAGTCTTGATAACATTTCTTACCTGAATAAGGACGGAAAGCTCGCTACACCGCAGAACGTATACGATGTAAATCAGACAGACTTCTTCTACAGCGAAGACGAGAAGCTCATCCAGATCTGCTACGACGACGAGCCGCTCCTCGACAAGGATGGCAATGCTCTCTACCTTGAGGCATACATCGGCGTAAAGGGCGACGTTGACCTGAACAACATGGTTGACGGTGTTGACGCATCTGCGGTACTGGTATTCAATGCAGCTATCTCTGACGGTGTAACATCTGGCGACTCAGTACAGCTCTCCAACAGCTCACTCGTTAAGGGTGCGGACGATCCGCTCGATGCATTCTGTGCATTCCTCGGCGACGTAAACACTAACGAGTATGATCCTGATAACTGGCACTACACGAAGAGCGAAAGAATGCTCGACGGCGTAGACGCTTCCGGTATCCTCGTATTCAATGCTGAGGTTGCTAACGCAGGCGCAAATCCTGATTATCAGGCACTCTGGGATATAGCTTGTCCTGAGAGATTCGGTTGATCCGGATAAAACAAACAACAAAAAGCAGACCTTCGGGTCTGCTTTTTTGCCTTATAAGCAGAGGCTATAAAATACTATATATAATAGGTATGGATTTCCTGTTGATTTTTTGTCAGAAAAGTGTTATAATTTCAGCTGAGGGCGGTCTAAGCCCGAAAAATAGCGCGAAGTAATAGTGTCAATTGTGAAATACATACAAAAAATATATTGATTAATCGTCAATAATTTTTGAAAAAAATATGTAGTTCTGCTTGACTTATTGCTTTTTGTGTGATAAAATGTAGTTATGAATTTCCGGGCAAGCTATAGGTGGCTGACCTTGCACCTGGGAATTGCGCCTTGCGAATGACGCAGGTCTTGTACATAAGGCTGGCGCCGCGAGGAAAAAATATGTTAGAGAGGTATAGAACAATGAAGAATTCATTATTCAAGAGAGCCGTTGCCGCAGCAGCTGCTGTCCCGCTCGCTCTCACACAGTGTCTGACTGCTTCTTTCGCGGTTGATTTCAACGACACAGCTCTTATCGCGGCTAACAAGACAGCGAGTGATGAAGCTATCACACTCGAGACTCTTTGCTACATCGCTCCCGATCAGACTGAGTCCAGCTGGAACACAACTATTGCTAACAAGCTCAAGACAACAGACAAGACCAATGGTACTATCGATATCTCGAGCTACATCAGCACAGTAACTTCGAAGAGCGCACAGTACGGCAGCGTTGCTGAGGCTGTTCTCAAGGCAATCAATGAGGACGGCGTAACATACGAGCTCAAGAATAACCTTGACATCGTTCTTACAGCAAAGACCGACAAGGCTATCGACGGTCTCTACAACGCTACTGAGGATTCCCTCAAGGATCTTGCTAACAGTCTCGCTGCAAAGTACGGCGTTGCTGATCTTGCAAACATCGACTTTACAAAGGTTTCCACAAAGGGAACAGTTACCGTTACTATCGGTACATCTGCTCTTGATTCCGCTGACGGCAAGACTGTAGAAGCTACATTCGAGTTTGTTGACGAGAACGGCACAAAGTACGACGTTGAGGGTACACTCGGCTATGCTCAGGCTAAGCTCGACGAGGTTAAGACGGTAGCTTACGACGCGATCGATTCTCTCCCGGCAGGTGCTCTCACAGATGACGAGATCGCTTCTGCTAAGGCTGACGTTGACGCTAAGCTCGCTGACTACCAGAAGCTCATCAACAAGGCTAAGAACGGTATCAACAAGGCAAACAATGCTGCTGATAAGTCTGTTTCCGGCACAGTTGCTGACGTTATCGCTGCTGTAAACAGCCAGCTCAAGACTTCCGGCTACAAGAGACAGCTTCCTGCTACAGCTTCTGCTATCATGGCAAATGCTACAGTTAAGGAAAACTTCACAAATGCTATCAACAGCTTCGAGAACACAACAGGTGTTGCTATCGACATCGACGCTGCTGAGCTCGGCGCATTCGCTGATTCTCTCGAGAATGTTGAGGCTACATACACAGCTTCCAGCAAGTCTGCTTCCTTCAAGGCTAACTTCGAGGACGCTGAGATCGACGAGGTAAAGGCATACTACCTCAAGCAGGGCAAGGAAGTTGTAAGCTCCGAGAAGCAGATCACAATTGACGTTGACGGCTCCAAGGCTCTTCAGGGCACAGGCTCTGTAGAGGTTCACATCTACAGAATCCTTGAGCTCAAGGACATCGAAGTATCGTCTACAACAACTTCTACTTCCGAAACAACAACTTCCACAACAACTACGACATCCACTGACGAGGAGTCCACAACAACAACTACTACAGTAGCTACTGAGAGCTCCACAACTACTACAACTGCCGGCGATCAGCCCGTTGTAACAACAGTTGTTCAGGATACTTATGTTGAGCTCGAGTCCACATACGGCTTCTACCTCGACATCGACGAGGAGTTCTCCAAGAACCAGATCGAGTCCGCAGTTCTCAATGTAGTTTACACAAAGGGCTACACAAACGACGAGGGCACAGTTATCGTTGACGAGACATGGTCTGAGACATATGACATCAAGGATGACGTAGACTTCGGTTCTGCTACACCTAACAACACCTACACAAAGAACAACGACACATTCAAGTATGAGATCCCTGTATTCTACAATGGCGCAGGTATCGCAGACAAGACTGGCAAGATCATTCTCCAGCCCGGCAAGAAGCTTGCAGACGCTGACGAGGAGATTGCTTCCGTTGTAGTTTACATCGGTGTTAAGGGCGACGCTGACCTCAACAACATGGTTGACGGTGCAGACGCTTCCCTCGTACTCGTATACAATGCTGCACTTTCTGATGGTGTAACATCCGGTAATACAGTACAGCTCTCTAACAGCAAGCTCGTAGCTGGTCCTACATCTGTATACGACAACTTTGCTGCATTCCTTGCTGACGCTAAGCATGACGCTTCCATCGTTAACGACTGGAACGTTATGAAGGCTGACAGACTTATCGACGGTACTGATGCTTCCGCTATCCTCGTTTACAACGCTGAGACAGTTGAAACTGGTATCTTCGGTCGTGAGACATGGGAGAAGATCGTTGATCCTATCCACTAATCATATGTTAAGATCCGCCGTCTGAATGGCGGCGGATAACATAAAAAATCAAAATTATATTTGAAAGGAAACTACTACAATGAAGAAGAATGTTTTTTCGAGAGCACTTGCTGCTATCGCTGTATCTGCAATGGCACTTTCTGCATCCGCAATCAGCGCTTCCGCTGCTGAGGATGAGCACCTCGCTTCCTACGGCTTCACAGCTGACGAGATCTCTGCTTCTGAGGTAAAGGCTACTATCACAATTGATACAGTAGAGCTCACACTTGACGAGGCTAAGGCTACTCCTACTCAGGAGGTAAAGGTAAACGTTGCTGGCGCAGACGGAAAGTATGCTACACTTGGTCTTTACTTCTGCTATGACTCCAGACTCACACTCGTTCCTGATTCTGACGCTGAGCCTGTTTGCGTAGAGACAGCTTTCATCAAGGTTGCTGGCGAGCAGAAGGACCTCGGTTCTGATTCCTACAGCTATGCAGGCGACGATGTTCTCGGTGCTTTCTCCAAGTCCGGTAAGTGGGTATACCTCAACGGTGCTGCTTCCTCTAACAAGGGTAAGGACGGCGAGGCTCTCACATTCGCACTCACACTTCCTTCTGATGTTGCTGCTGGCGACTTCTACCCGGTAGAGCTCGTTTACAGAAGCTCTGATTCTATCGTTTCTCGTTTCACAGACGCTCAGAACACAGAGACTGGTAAGAAGATGCAGGCATACCTCTTCACACAGGGTATCACAAACGGTGGTATCAAGATCACTGACGAGGTGACAACTACATCTACAACAACAACTACTACTACAACAACTACAACAACAACAACTACTACTACAACAACTACAGCAGCTGCTGACACAACAACAACTACAACAGCTGCAGCTGGCGTTTCCACAACAGCTAAGGCTACAACAACAGCAGCTAAGGCTACAACAACAGCTAAGCCCACAGACGCTCCTAAGACAGGTGTTGCTGGCGTAGGCGTGGCAGTTGCAGGTCTTGCAGTTGCAGTTGGTACAGCATTCGTTCTCAGAAAGAAGGAAGACTAATTTAGTCTGACCTCAATGGAATGAAGTCCGCAAGGACATGAAGAGGGCTCCCGTAAGGGAGCCCTTTTTGCGCGGTCGGACACGTTGCCGCTTGCTTCGCGTGATCACTCTTAGTAACGCCCAAATCTGAACATCGCATACGGACAATAAAAAAGGACGGTCTCATGCCGTCCTTTTTGTTATTTACCGTAGGTCGCGCCGCCCCAGCCGTCAATGCCGGAACGCCGCAGCGCACCGAATATCCTGTCCTTGAATCCGTGGTCGGAGCGCTCCATCTCGTTGATGAAATTCTTGGTGCGCTCACGGTTGGTGGTTCCGTCCACGGGACATTTCGACTTCACGACCGGAAGCCCGGCACGGTTCACGCTGCGCCGTATCTCGTTTTCAGGCGCGAAGACCAGCGGACGTATCACGGTGATGTCCTTGCGGTCGAGGTAGGTCATCGGCGCGAAGCACCCGATACGCCCCTCCGTGAAGAGGTTCATGATGAACGTCTCGAGGACATCCTCGTAGTTATGTCCGAGCGCGACCTTGTTGCAACCGAGCTCCTTCGCGGTATTGTGGAGCGCACCGCGCCGCATTCTCGCGCAGAGACTGCACGGGTGGTCCTCCCCGCGGATATCGAAAACTATCTCCCCGATGTGGGTCGGAATGACGCGGTAGTCTATACCGGACTTCACGCACAGCTCCGCAACGGGAGAGTAGTCTGTTGGGACACCGCCGAAGCATGGGTCGAGGGTCACACCTATGATGTCAAAATCTATCCCTATGAAGCGGCGAAGCTGAGTGAGCCCGAACAGCAGCGCGAGGCTGTCCTTCCCGCCGGAAACTCCCACAGCGATACGGTCGCCGTCTCTGAGCAGACCGAATTCCTGCACAGCCTTCCGCATATAGCCAAGTATTTTTTGCATAAAAAGCCTCCTTTTTCATAAGTATAGCACATTTCGGACGCAAACGCAATGCAAACCGACCAAAAAAGTATGAATAGCACGAATTTTCCAGCGAGCGTTGCATTTTTTTGCGGCATATGGTATAATGAAAACATAGAATGCGAAAGGAGCTTTTTATGGAAAAGCTGAAAGCAAGGTTTCACCTCCCGGGACTGACCGAGAACATGAAGCTTAACTACGTCATCATCAATATGATAAGGAATATGCCCGAGCTCTTCTGGGACGACCTCGAGATCGCGTCGGTGTACGGCGCATTCCCGCCCTCCATGTGGAACGGCGGAAGGTGTATCGGCGGCGTCAGCTCAGACGATTACATCAAGGGCGTGATGAAGCTCTTCAACGACATGGGTATCCCGCTGCGCTTCACCTTCACAAACCCGCTCATCGGCAAGGAGCACCTCAGCGATCCGTTCTGCAACAAGGTGCTGAAGATGTGTGATAACGGCCTGAACGAGGTCATCGTGAACTCCGACGTCCTCGAGGAGTACATCCGCGACAAGTATCCGAACTACAAGATAACCAGCTCCACCTGCAAGCGCCTGACCGACCCCGAGCGCGTTGCCGAGGAGCTGAACAAGGACTACCACATCGTCGTGCTCGACTACGACCTCAACAACAAGTTCGATATCCTCGACAAGCTCCCCCACAAGGAGAAGATCGAAATGCTTGCGGACTCGAACTGCTTCCCGCAGTGCCCGCGCAGAGTCGAGGAGTATGAGACCGTCGGCAAGCAGATGATCGTCTACAACGAGCACCTGAAAAAGCACCCGGACAAGCCGTTCCGTATGTCCGACTACGACGAGAAGACCATGAGCCGCGACTTCAACTGTCCGGCGATGCACAAGAGCCCCTTCGACGAGCGCAAGCAGCCGTACCACATCAGCCCGGAGCTCATCTTCAACGAGTATATCCCGCGCGGTATCCATCAGTTCAAGATATCGGGGCGCGGATCGAGCCACCTGTACGTCATCGAGTTGTATATGTATTACCTCGTGAAGCCGGAGTGCCGTGCCGAGGCGATGTTCTATTACCTCCACAATCTCGAGAAAAACGGCGTCATCAAGATCGACAATATGTGAGAAAAGGCACAGGTTTTCCTGTGCCTTTTTTGTTATGCAAGGTGACTTGTGTGCGTGCGAGCATCAACGTGCTCCTCAAAAAACGTGTTCGCTTGAAATCTCGATTAAATATACCCCATCGACCTCAGCGCGAACAGCCACCCCGTGAGCGTGAATGCGCTGCATAGCGTAGTGAGCATGACCGCGAAGGCGGTTATCGTACCGCGGTGCCCGAGGTTTTTTGCCATGACGAAGCAGCTCCCCGTGGTCGCGCTGCCGAGCATTACCAGTATCGCGACCAGCTTCTCCCCGCGGAAACCCAGTGCTATAGCCGCCGGAAGGAATATCGCGCAGAACGCCACGAGCTTGATGAGCGCTATCCCCGCGGTCACGCCGACCTTCCCCCTGGTCTCGGCGAATTTGAACGAAGCCCCGAGCGCGATGAGCGAGAGGGGAGTCGCCATGTTTGCAAGGTAGGAGACAGACTTCCGCAGTATGAACGGCTGGGGTATCCCCGCTGCCGACCAGAGCAGTCCGACCGCAATGCCGAGGATTATGGGGTTAGTGACTATCCCCCGGAGCGTGGTAAGCCAGAGCGATTTTCCGCCGCCTGACGTTTTTCCGGGAGAAGTCAGCGAGAGCGTGACTACCGCCGCAACGTTGTATATCGGGACAGTCGCGACGACCATGAGTGCCGCGATAGTCGCCTGACCGTAGATATTGTTGATGAACGCTATGCCCAGCACAGCAGCACTGCTTCTGTACGCCGCCTGCACTATCTCGCCGCGCTCGGCTCTGTCCCGGTGCAGGAGGGAGTATAGTGCCGCGATCGCAATGCTCAGCAGGGTCGCACAGACGCAGAATGCAAAGAAGCGCCCGTCCCAGACCGCCTGAAAATCGGCAGCGGAGAGATCGTAGAAGAGAAGCGCGGGAAGAGTCGTGCGGAAGACGAACTTGTTCAGCACGCCGGTGGTGTGGTCGTCGAGGAGGTCTATCCTCCGGAACACCCACCCGCATACCATCATCAGGAACACGGGCACGGTCGCGTTCAGGCTGAACGCAAGATTATCGAGAAACATTTGGATCACCTTTATAACTAAATACGATTCATTATAGCATATTTTCCCGCTCAAATCAAGCTCACGCCGGGGCGCTTGACAATGTGGAGTATCGGTGGTATAATCAATATATATATTTTTTTATTTTAACTGGAATTTTTTCGTCTTTTTCGGCTTCAAAAGTCACTATATAGTGAGGGCGCGGCGAGCGTGCCCGTGAAAGGAGACAGTACAGTGAGAGCTTTCCGGATAATAGCCGTTTCGGCGGCTTTGGCGTGTATTTTGACCGCGTGTAAGAAAAACGATATGCCCGAGGTCTCAGAGATCGAGATTCCGCTCCCGAGCGACGAGTTCGTCCCGCCGCCGTTCGAGCCCGCGCTGGACGAGCCCGTCGGCACGCTTGACAGCAGCGATTTCAGCAGCATCACCGTGAATTATACCCTCGTTGACGCCGAACCGCCGCTCGACGTGAAGGAGTACACCTTCGACGCGCCCGGGGGCGACGGTCTTGTTTTCAGCGGATCATTCCAGCTTGCGGGGGAAAATGCCTACCGCGTCAACTGCCGCGGGATCGAAAACTTCGAGGAAATCATCGACGGGAACGGAGATGTCCACAAGGTCAAGAGCGGCTACGAGATGACCGGCGCAGACATCGAGCGCCTCGACCTTGATACCGGCGAGGTGACGCAGTACTGCACAGTCACCGGGGAGGGAATCCCCGAGGCTTGCTGGAGCATTTCGCCCCTTTGCGAGTGCAGCGGCGGCGGACTGTATGTCACTGCGTTCTACAGCGATATGTACTTTCTGAACGACGCATACGCCCTCCTGAAGATCTCTGCTGACGGCTCTGAGGTGCAGAACCTCGGCAGGAGCGAGTTCAGCCCCAAGGTCGTGGGAGACGGTATCTATGCGGACATCGACGGCGAGTGGCTCGTGCTCGACGAGAGCAGAGGGGAGTTCACCGCGCCGGAGCTTCCGGTCGAGAGCGGGAACATCACCTACTCCGACTCCGTTGGCTTCGCGACCTTCTCCCGACCCGGCGGCAAGGGCGGATACTCCCTCAGCTGCGACAAATACACGCTGACCACGCCGCTCCGCGCCGGCAGTCTGATCTCGGCGACGGACAAACGCGCCGTGATATTTGCCGGCGGCGCAAGCACAGTGATGTGCTACGACTTCGCCACGCACGAGCTGTGCACCTGCGACCTCAGCGAGATAAACAACCTGACCGGCGTCTATCCGTGCGGGGATTGGCTGTTCCTGGGAGTTTCGCCGTACTGTCCGTATATCTTCGACCCGGTGACAGGCGCCGCATTTATGCTATACTACGAGGATATCCCCATAACACTGAGCAGCAGCGGCGGCAGGGTAGGAGTGTCCTCGGAGACCTCGCTCAAAGTCTACACAGCCAAGGAGGAACTGACATGAGATACAGAAAAACAGCGGCAGCGCTCACGGCGCTCCTCTGCCTGACCTGCGGGTGCAGCAAGAACAAGACCCCCGACGTTCCTGAGGAGGAGCCCGCCGGCGTGACCGAAGCAATAGAGGCAGAACCCTCTCCCCAGCCCGAAACTCCCACGGACAAACCTCTTGATTCGTTGACCTATGAGGACTTCACCGAGGTGAACGTCAGTCTTTCGGTGCTCGACGAGGCTGCTCCGGTGAACATCGAGAAGTACCAGCTCGAGCTCCCCGAATTGGAGGAGGGCGAAGAGCTGATATATACCTCCGACACGCTTATCGACGGGACGACCATGTATTTTACCGTTTATACCGGAAAGAAAGACCAAACAGTGGTATACGGCGAGGACGGCGGGGTAGAGGGCGTGAACACAAACTATATATACTACCATTCTATCCTCTGCTCGTTCGACATAGAGACGGAGGAGTTCGCAATGTTCTCCGACAATGCTGACGAACTGTTTTACGCCGCTGATGACGGGATATTCAACACCTTTCTTCTTGCAGCACACGACGGGTATATCTACTACCTCCTCACGCAGTATGAGCCGAACGAGCTGAACGGCTACTTAGCCACCGGCGGCTGGATAAAGCGCCTTGACCTCTCCACATTGGAGAACGAGACCCTCTGCGAGACCGGTGAGAGCTACATCTTCTCCTGCGACGGCAACATCTGGATGCACGACGACAAGGACATCTACCGCTTTGACCTGGACACCTTCGAGTGGGAGGCCACGATAACGGACTACGAGAACTACGGCGTTGACCCGACGCTGTCCTCGGACGAGCGCTTCTGCGTCTTTGACGACGAGCTTGGCTTCGTGACGTATCTCCGGAAGAGCGGCGACAAGGAGCGCACCCTCACCACCGATAAGTACACAATAAAAACAAAGCTCCGCAGCGGAGCTATCCTCAGCGTTACGGAGAATATGGCGGTGATCTGCAATCCCAGCGACTCTACCCTGCACGTCTACGACGTCGGGCACATGGAGCGGTATTCGTATGAGCTCAGCGGACTGGGCGCAGCCACGCAGTACATGGGCGGGGGCGAGTCGGGCTACACAATGGTGAACGACATTCCCGTGGCGTGCGGCGATCATGTTCTGGTCTACAGCCTTGTTACTCAGGCAAGCGACGAGTATATAGACGACTACGCCGCCTTCGTTGATAACTCATACAACGTGACCGCGAGCTTCCTGCTGCCTGAATACGGCGTCGCGTACCGTCTCGGCGGGCTGCTGATAGATCAGGAGAACTCGCTGTTCCCGGACGTCGGCACAGTCGCGGACAAGGCATACATCTTCACCGGCGAGGAGCTGATACTAATCAGCGAAGAAACTCCTCAATGACGTCGGTCTCGCCGTATGTGCGGAGGAGTGTGTAGCCGTTGTTTTCGAGGATAGCGTTCACGAACTCGTCGCGCTCGACTCTGTCGGGGCGCGCATGGGAGGAATCGTCGAGCTCGATGAGTGCGACGATAATGGTATCCTCGTCTGCGAGGGCGAAGTCGATGTGCTTGGAGCGGATCTTGTTGAAGCACTCCATCCAGAGCGGGTTGACGTCCTTGGGCTTGGGCTCGAGCAGGTCAGCGAGGCGGACCTTGGTGAATATCTGCAATCCGGACTCGTCCGCGAGCGGCTTGAGACGGGTGTAGAACTCGTATTCCCGGTCGGTGAGGATAGGCTTGGGCTGGTAGAGCTTGGTGATGTCGGGCTTGCGGAGCCTCCGTATGAGCCATACAGCGAAGATTATGAGTGCGATGAGCACCGCCAGCGCGATGATATCTGTAAATGACATTATTTCTCCCTTAAAGAACAGTAAAACTGCGTCGGATCTGCGTATATAGTAATTATACCATTTTTGCGGCACAGCGTCAACACAAATGTTCTGCGGCGGAAACTATTTTTCCGAAAGCACTTGAATATTGCGCCGAAATCGTGTATTATATTATTGAAGACAAAATAAACAGGAGGCAGCTGAATGAAAAAGAGGATCCCGCTAATACTCGCCGCGGCGCTCATGGCGTCATCAGCTTGTGCGTGTCACAAGGAGAAGATAGGAACTGTCGAGCCCGGCACAAATACGAACAAGGTCGTTGCAAAGGAGACCGACGCGATACTCGCGGTCATCGACGAATCGTGGAGCACGCGCTTCCTCGGCAACTCCGATGATCTCCTCTACCCGAACGCAGGCATCGCTCATATCACAGGCGACGGCGACTACACCGTCAGCGTTGACGCCGCGGGCACGGACATCTCCCCGAAGGGGATCAACATCATGTACGTCAAGGTGTTCGACGGCTACGGACACTACCCCAATATGGCGATCGAGGTCAGGAGCGTGCGCGTGGACGGCAAGGAGGTCGAGCTCAAGGCGAAGAACTACACCTCCACCGAGGACAAGCGTGAAATGCGTGCCAACATCTACAACACCTACGTTGACAAGCTCCCCGAGGACGCCCACGATGCCAACGGAGCTGTCACCGACGACGGCACCTACTCCGCGCAGATAATCGACCCCGACGCATTTGCCTCCGGCTGGACAAAGGTCGAGGTGGACTTCACCGTAACGGGTACGTCTCAGGGCAGTTAAGCACCTCTTGCAGTGCGTGAAATTGCACAAATCACGCATACACCATGCTGAAAGTTTGTTGAAAATATCATCTTGAACTTGTCAGTAAAATTGTGTATCATATTATTAGCAAAAAACGGCAGACCCTCTATTTATGCCGTAATATTAATAAAAAAGGAGTTTTTAACATGAACAACAGAAGATTTTTAGCCTGCTTCCTCGCAGCAGCTATGATGTGCGGTGCGTTCGCTTCCTGTGCAGACAATAACGATAGCAGCGAAAGCAAGGCAGAGGCTACAACTGAGGCTTCAACAGAAGCAGAGACAGAAGCTGAGACAGAGGCTCCCTCTGAGGAGGAGGAAGTCCCCACAGCAGCTCCCGTGGATCTCGGCGACCTCGAGTTCGAGGATCCGGTAGTTGTTGAGGAGGGCGATGCTTACCTCCAGATCGTAAACGGCGACTGGTGGGTGCAGTATACAGGCGCTGCAACTGACTTCCTCAGCTACAATGCGACCAAGGTCCACATCGACGGCAACGGCGAGTACACCGTAGGCGTTACAGCTGACACCCTCGGCTTCCGCTATGACACATCTATGGGTCAGGACATCAATTCCACGTTCCTTCCCTTCGGACTTTCGTTCTCCGCAGTGATCGTTCGCGGCGGTGCTACGCTCTATCCGAATATGTCCATCGACATCACAGCTATCAGGATCGACGGCGAGGATATCCCGCTCACGGCGAAGAGCTTCACCTGCGTTGACGACGCATACACAGATGACGAGCTCAGCGATATGCGCTCCAACATCTACAACCCGTGGGTAAACGCTCTCCCCGAGGACGCTCATGACGCTTCGGGCGCAGTTACCGCAGACGGCGGCTACGCTGCAACTATCATCGACACAAACGCCTTCGAGAAGGAGTGGACGACTGTCGAGGTCGATTTCACAGTTTCCGGCATCGAATAATAAGAACCAGAGCTCCCCGCAAGGGGAGCTTTTTTGCTGTCCGGATATAAAAGAATTCTGCCGCACATAACGTGCGGCAGATTCAATGAACACACCTTTTATCTAAACTCTTTTCGTTACCCTGGATAAGTACCCGTCACATCAGGTCAGATAAAGTCATCGGCAGAGTGGTGTACTTGCCTAATATGTAACCTTGGAGCACCTGTGCGTCGAGGTAAGTGACATTCCCGTCAACGAGGAGGTCAGCCGCCTCGAGCTGGAGATCGTTCATCTGGTAGTAGCCCGTGAAGTACTGGCGAAGGCAAATGAGATCGAAGTTGTTGACCTCGCTGTCGCCGTTGATGTCTCCGGCACACTCGGGGACGACGTCATAGCGGGCGGGGACTTCCTGCCCCTGTATCTCCGTGTCACACTCGACGAGGAGTATCTCCCAGTACCAGCCGTAATCGCTGTTGGGCTCATAGCATACGCCCACTCCGATGTGGGTATAGCAGGGGTTCAGCATAGCATCGTGGTGGCTCTCGGAGCCCATCCACTGGTTAAACGTGTCTTGTGCAGCGGAGTATGCTGCGGCGATATTCTCGGCAGCGACCGCGTAGGGGACGAGGGTCGTGTCGATGACAGTCGCGAAGTCTTCGTTGTCGTTTCTTGTATGGTCGAAGCGGAAAATACACTCACGCGCACGGACATTTGCGCAGTCGCAGAGGTACGGCACGAGGTAGAGCGGCTTGGCGCCGTTCGCAGCGCGCTCCTCGTTGATGAGGAGAGTCATTTCCTTAGCGAGCTCCTTTTTATTCTCGACGGTGTCCTCGACTCCCACCGAGCGCATGGAAGTGCCGAATGCACACATGAACACTACGGCAGCAGTGAAGACAGCGGCAAAAACACGGACAGCTCTGAGCTTTATTGCAGTCATATCGGACACCTCCTTTTATACTTTCGGTCAACATTTGTTCATGTTAATTGTAGCATATTATTCCTTATTTTAAAAGGGCTTTTCACGGATTTGTACATTGTGCTGTAAAAATTCTCCGATTTGAACAAATCAGAATTTACTCAAAGTATTATCGCTCGGACATTATTCGCCGTGTTTATATCTGAGCCGGCATTTTATGCACCTTATGTGGCATAACACGCGCTGCGCTCAGATGTCCCCGCCGTTTTTGACCTTTTCGATCGCGCTTTTCTCGAGACGCGAGACCTGCGCCTGCGAAATGCCGATCTCCCTCGCCACCTCTACCTGAGTCTTCCCTCGCAGGAAGCGCAGGTAGAGGATATTCCGTTCGCGCTCGCCGAGGGAGCGTATCGCCTCACGAATGGACATCTCCTGCAGCCAGCTGTCAACGTCGTTGCGGTCGCCGATCTGGTCCATGATGTAGAGGGTGTCGTCGGAGTCGGAGAACACGGGCTCGTATAGCGAAACGGGGTCGCTGATGCTCTCGAGCGCGATGACCACCTCCGACCGCTTTTCGCCGGTCTCTTTGGCTATCTCGTCGATGTTCGGCTCACGTCCGAGCTCTGCCGTGAGGTGCTCCTTAGCCTGTATCGCCTTGTACGCGAGGTCGCGCATGGAGCGGCTGACCTTTACGTGGCTGTAGTCGCGGAGGTGACGGCGGAGTTCACCGCTAATCATCGGCACGCAGTACGTCGAGAAGCGCACCTCCTTTGTGAGGTCGAAGTTGTTGATCGCCTTTATCAGCCCGATCACGCCGATCTGGAAGAGGTCGTCCACGTCCTCGCCGCGGCCTGTGAAGCGCTGTATCACGCTGAGCACGAGGCGGAGGTTGCCCTTGATGAGCTTGTCCCGCGCGGACTTGCTGCCCGTATCGCGTATCTCGCGGAGGAGCTGCATTTTCTCCTCCTCACTGAGCACGGTGAGCTCTGATGTGTTTATCCCCGAGATAACGACCTTGTTGTACGCCATATCCAGCCTCCTGAGCAAAAACTTCATGGATATTATTGCCCGGCGGCGCGGATATAATCATGGCAGAAAATGTAAAAGCCAGCTTTTGCATGGTATCAGTGCATACGGAACAGGTGTCAGGTATCAGGTTTTAGGTGCCAGGTGTAGGTGTTAGGTATAGGGGCGCCCTTTGTGCGTCTGCGGATAACAGGAAACTCGCGGGCGGCGGAACTCCGCCCCTGCACCTCCCTGAACGCATCTGCAGCGGCGCCGCACTCACACGATCCCGCCGTTTGTCATATAATGGAATGGAAAAACAGCCATTCGGCAGATTGGAGCAAAATATGAAAAAGAGAATACTTATAGCCGGCGGCGACCTGCGGCAGCTCTACTGCGCGGCGCGGCTTTCCGGCGTTTATGATACATCGGTGCTCGGCTTCGACAGGGACTCCATTCCCGACGACCTCGTCCTCCGCGCAGCCTCCACGGACGAGACCGCCCGCTACGATATCGCAGTCCTGCCTGTCCCGCCGCTGAACGAGTCAGCAATGCTGAACACTCCCTGCACCGCACAGGAAATACCCCCCGGGACAGTCCGTGCAATGCTGAAGGACGGCGCGGAGGTGTTCGCGGGGAAGGTCGATGATCGTCTTGCGGAGCACTTCCCCGGTTGCCGGCTGACGGACTACCTGACCCGCGAGGAACTGAGCCTGAAAAACGCCGTCCCGACCGCGGAGGGCGCAGTACAGCTCGCACTGGAGGAACTGCCGGTCACGCTCAGCGGGTCAAAGGCGCTCATCGTCGGCATGGGACGAATCGGGACAGCGCTCGCAGGGATACTCAAGGGGTTCGGCGCGGAGGTGACAGTCGCGGTGCGCAGCGCGAACGGCGAAGCGAAGGCACGTGTCGCGGGCGTGCGCTCGTGCAGGACGCCATCTATGCCGACCGACTTTACTGTAGTTTTCAACACCGTTCCCGCCATGATATTCGACCGCACGCTGCTCGAACAATTCCCGCGGGAGACGCTCTTCATCGACCTAGCCTCGAAGCCGGGCGGTATCGACCTCGACGCCGCTGCACAGCTCGGAAGACGAACTGTCTGGGCGCTGGGTCTCCCCGGAAAGACCGCCCCCGTGACCGCCGGCGAGATGATAGCCGAGACGGTCGCAGACATTCTCGCGGAAAGGAGTGACGGCGATGAGTGACATCATACGCGGACTGCGTGTCGGATTCGCAGTAACGGGCTCGTTCTGCACGCTGGAAAAGGCGTTCCGGCAGGCTGAGATACTGCGTGAAATGGGCGCGGAGCTCGTCCCGATAATGTCGGAGCACGCCGCCTCCACGGACACCCGCTTCGGAACAGCGCAGGAGAACCTCGCGCGGCTGCAGGAGATAGCCTCGCGGGAGGTCATCACTACTATCGCGGACGCCGAGCCCATAGGACCAAAGTCCCTGACGGACATCATGCTGGTCGCACCGTGTACGTCAAACACTGCCGCAAAGCTCGCAAATTCGGTCACGGACACCTCTGTGACAATGGCGGTGAAATCACATCTTCGCGCCGGGAAGCCGGTGCTGCTCGCGATAGCGTCGAACGACTCGCTGCTCGGCTCGGCGAGGAACATCGGGGAGCTTTTCAACCGGAAAAGCTACTATTTCGTGCCGATGTTACAGGACGACACCGAAAAAAAGCCCGCCTCGCTCGTCGCGGAATTTTCAATGATCCCGCAGGCGCTCGAGGCGGCGATGAAGGGTATCCAGCTGCGGCCGATAATCTACAGCTCGTGAGCGGATACGAAAAAAGGGCGGGAGGGAAGTACCCTTTCGCCCTTATTTTCATTTTGAATACTTGTCCCGCTGTTCCACCGCAAGGCGGTCGCAGCGCTCGTTCTCGGGGTGACCGGCATGGCCCTTCACCCAATTGAACTCCACGTCATGCTTCGCAAGGAGCGGCAGGAGCTGTTCCCAAAGATCGACGTTCAGTGCGGGCTTTTTGTCGGACTTTATCCAGCCCCTCTTTTTCCAGCCGTAGACCCAGCCCTTGGTCACGCTGTCCACGACGTACTTGCTGTCGGTGGTGAGGATGACCCTGCACGGCTCTTTCAGCGCGGACAAGCCCGTGATGACGCCGAGCAGCTCCATGCGGTTGTTGGTGGTAGCCGGGTCGCCGCCGGATAGTTCCTTCTCGACGTTCCCGAAGCGCAGCACCACGCCGTATCCGCCGGGACCAGGGTTGCCGCTGCACGCGCCGTCCGTGAATATCTCAACTGTTTTTATAGGGATCACCTTCTTTAGTAATATGGAAACGAGTGAGCCAGCCGCTGATAATGCTTACCGGAACAGATCATGATCTATGAAACATGATAATTGCCACCAATACGCTTATAACGATCGAGGGGATCAGAGTTATGTACCCGAATACTCTGAAAACAATGCCTAATTTTTTATGTTCTGTCTTATTGTACAGAACTGTTCCGATAATAATGGGAGCTATTCCGATGATCAGAACGATTGCGGCCGCGCTCAACAATACAAACAATAAACCGATAAAAGCCATATTATCACCATCTGGATACCAATTTATCCGGATAAATATTTACCGCGGAACAAAATTACCGAGCCTATGATCTCAGGCTCGGTAACTAATACTGATGTCCGACCACTCAAGCGGACACCGTAATCACGCATTACGGATCAATACGCCTTGCCCCAGTATACCATGCACTTAGCAGGCTTTCCGCAGCAGACGCACTTATCGGAGAGCTGCTCCTGCTCGAACGGTATGCAGCGCGAGCCGACGCCGGTCTTTTCCTTGACCTCGTCCTCGCACGCCTCCTCGCCGCACCACATAGCCTTGACGAATCCGTCGCCCTTCTCCTCGAGCGCCTTGGTTATCTCGTCGAGCGTCGTGCAGGCGTAGGTCTTGTTGGCGCGGTTCTCGGCAGCCTTCGCGAACATTCCCTGCGGGATATCCTTATCGAGCAGCCTTGTGACGAGCTCGCCGAGCTCAGCAAAGTCATTGCCGATAGAAACGGTCTGTTTCTCGCCGTTGTAGCGGGTAGCGACCACGCACTGACCAGCCTCGATGTCCTTGGGACCTATCTCGATACGCACCGGGACGCCCTTCATCTCGTACTCAGCGAACTTCCAGCCGGGGGAGTTGTCGCTGTCGTCGAGCTTCACGCGGATACCGAGCGCCTTGAGCTTCTCGAACATCTCCCCAGCCTTCTCGAGGACGCCCTCCTTGTGCTGAGCGATAGGCACGATGACTGCCTGTACCGGAGCTACAGCCGGCGGGAGGACAAGTCCGCTGTTGTCGCCGTGAGTCATGATGACCGCACCGATGAGACGTGTGGTAACGCCCCAGCTTGTCTGGTGGGGGTAAACGCGCTTGTTTTCCTTGTCGGTGTACTGTATGTCGAACGCCTTGGCGAAGCCGTCGCCGAAGTAATGGGACGTACCCGCCTGAAGCGCCTTGCCGTCGTGCATGAGAGCCTCGATAGCGTATGTGGACTCAGCTCCCGCGAACTTATCGCTGTCGGTCTTCTTGCCCTTGACTACAGGCATAGCGAGCGAGCCCTCGCAGAAGTCCGCATAGACGTTGAGCATACGCTCGGTCTCCTCGATAGCCTCCTGAGCGGTAGCGTGGATAGTGTGACCCTCCTGCCAGAGAAACTCACGCGAGCGGAGGAACGGACGTGTGGTCTTCTCCCAGCGGACAACGCTGACCCACTGATTGTACAGCTTGGGCAGGTCGCGGTAGGAGTGAACGATATTTGCATAGTGCTCGCAGAAAAGGGTCTCGGAGGTAGGTCTTACGCAGAGCCTGTCCTCGAGCTTCTCGTTGCCGCCGTGAGTTACCCAGGCCACCTCAGGCGCGAAGCCCTCGACGTGGTCCTTTTCCTTCTGGAGAAGGCTCTCGGGAATGAACATCGGCATACAAACGTTTTCGTGACCGGTCGCCTTGAACATACCGTCGAGGATACGCTGCATATTCTCCCAGATAGCGTAGCCGTAGGGACGAATGACCATACATCCCTTAACGCTGGTGTACTCGACGAGCTCAGCTTTTTTGCAGATATCGGTATACCACTGTGCGAAATCCTCGTCCATGGAGGTTATTTCAGAAACAAGTTTTTTATCCTTAGCCATTTTCAGACCTCTTTCGTAGTTTATAGTAAATACATTATAACATTATTGGTATTGAATGTCAAGCGCGGAGCCCGCACACCCGGACACATTGCCGCTCGGCAGGGCAGCGCCCTGAACGTCTGCGCGTTGCCGCTCGGCAGGGCAGCGCCCTGAACGTCTGCGCGTTGCCGCTCGGCAGGGCAGCGCCCTGCACGTTGCCGCTCGTAAACTCGCTTACTCTTAACAACGACCTTACTTGTACATCGCATACGGGACAGGTGTCAGGTTTTAGGTTTCAGGTGTCAGGTCGTAGGGGACGGCGTCCTCGACGTCCCACGGATCGTGCACGTCCCCCGTCTCCGGGAGGTTGTCCCTTTGGCAGGTGGGCTTCCCCTCCCCGGTGATTGACTAAACCCGAAAACTGTGCTATAATATAGTGTAACTGTTCTTCCGTCGGGAAGAATGCCGAATCAAGATAAAAGGAGCTATTAAAATGAGCGGAAATACACACAGCTACGAAAGTCCCTTCTGCACAAGATATGCCAGCGAGGAAATGCAGTACGTTTTCTCTGCCGACAAGAAATTCACCACATGGAGACGCCTCTGGGTCGCGCTCGCAAGAGCCGAGATGAAGCTTGGCCTTCCCGTGACACAGGCGCAGGTTGACCAGCTCGAAGCGCACATCGACGACATCGACTACGAGGTCGCAGCAGCGCGTGAGAAGGAGGTCCGCCACGACGTCATGGCGCACGTCTATACATATGGCAAGGTCTGCCCGGACGCTGCCGGCATAATCCACCTCGGTGCGACATCATGCTACGTCGGCGACAACACCGACATCATCATCATGCGCGACGGTCTGAACATAATCCGCCGCAAGCTGATAAACGTAATGAACAACCTCGCGCGTTTTGCCCGCGAGTACAAGGATATGCCCTGCATGGCTTACACTCATCTCCAGCCCGCACAGCCCACGACAGTCGGCAAAAGAGCTACTCTCTGGCTCAACGAGCTCCTCATGGACTTCGAGGATCTTGAGTACCGCATCTCCACTCTGAAAATGCTCGGCTCAAAGGGCACAACAGGCACACAGGCTTCGTTCATGGAGCTTTTCGAGGGCGACACCGACAAGATAAAGCAGCTCGAGAAGATGATAGCCGAGGAAATGGGCTTCGACAGCGTAGTACCGGTATCGGGACAGACCTACTCCCGAAAGGTGGACTCACAGGTGCTCGCAGTGCTGAGCGGTATCGCGCAGACCTGCAGCAAGTTCTCCAACGACCTGCGTATCCTCCAGAGCTTCGAGGAAATGGAGGAGCCCCGCGAGAAGTCGCAGATAGGCTCGTCCGCAATGGCATACAAGCGCAATCCCATGCGCTGCGAGAGAATAACCTCCCTCGCGCGCTACGTCATGATAGACGTGCTCAACCCCGCATTCACCGCGGGTACGCAGTGGTTCGAGAGGACTCTCGATGACTCCGCGAACAAGCGTATCTCCGTTGCGGAGGCATTCCTCGGCGTTGACGCTATCCTCAACATCATGATGAACGTCACCGACGGCATGGTGGTATATCCGGAGATAGTCCGCCGCCGCCTCATGGCGAAGCTCCCCTTCATGGCGACCGAGAACATCATGATGGACGCCGTAAAGCGGGGCGGCGACCGTCAGGAACTCCACGAGCGTATCCGCGAGTACTCTATGATCGCGGCGAAGGAGATAAAGATGTACGGCAGAGACGGCAATCTCTGCGAGCTCATCGTGAACGACCCGATGTTCAAGATAACCCGCGACGAGCTCGACGCGATGCTGAAGCCGGAGAACTTCGTAGGAAGGAGCCCGCAGCAGGTTGAGGAGTTCCTCAGCGAGTGCGTAGATCCTATTCTCAATGCGAACAAGGATATCCTCGGCGAGAGCTTTGAGATGAAGAATTGACCTGTAGGGGACGCCGCAGCTTTCCTCTGCCCACCCCCTTTGTCACTGCGTGACATTTCCACACACCGTGGGGAATCACCCGGCGTCCCGCCCCTACATTATTGTTCTTTCGGATTTGACGGGCGGATAATATCCGCCCTTACAGCAGCTCCGCGCTGCAGCAAATGATATAGGAGATCAAAATGAAAAAAGCACTGACTATCGGCGGGGTAGTCCTCGGGATACTGCTGGTCGGCTGGCTGGCGATAGTGATATTCTGCCCGGGACTTTTCACCTACATAAGCGTAAAGCACAAATACGCCCACATCGACGACCGCCTTTCCACGTTCGCGGCGGTACAGGTCCCCTCGGACTTCGCGGCATATACCATCGGCGATGTGAAGATATCCGTGCCGTCGGGCTATTCACAGGGCTCGACTGAGCATATCCTCAGGGACGGCGACAAGGTCGTGATGATAATGGACTTTGACAACGCCGAGCTCGCCGGGTTAAGCAGCGAGCTGCTCAGGAACTGGGGCATGGAGGACGAGTTCAGCGAGTCCGACTACCGCAGCTACTTCAAAGCTGTCGGGGCGGAGTATCCGTCGGTATACAAGCCCTCAGCGGACATCCTGTGGTACGAGAAGGACGTCCTCACTTCGAAGGACTGTCTGAAGCTGCGCGGCAGGGACAGGAAGATATTCAAAACGCTCGCGGACAACAAGGAAGAAGCCTACAAAATGGAGGATTCGTGGAAGCTCCCGCTGAGCGGCGGGATAGCGTATGCCTCGCAGAGCAGGGAGAACGACCTCGTCAATTACGAATACTGGACCGTCTCGATATACCCAGACAACAGCGGCGCGACCTACTACACCGTGATGATACGCGGCGAATCTGACGAAGTGACAAAGCAGATGATAAGCTCGATAGAGCTGAAATAAGAGGAGCATATATGAAAAAAGAATTCCTTGAAGCAGGGAAGATAGTAACCACCCACGGCATACGCGGCGAGGTCAAGATAATGCCATACTGCGACAGCCCTGAGCTGCTGTGCGAGTTCGACAGGCTGTTTTTGGGCAAGAACAAGGGCGAGGTCGCAATTGAGCGCGCAAGGGTGTTCAAGAGCACGGTAATCGCGAAGATAGAGGGTGTAGACACTCCCGAGGACGCCGAAAAGCTGCGCAATAAAATGCTCTATATGCACCGTGACGACCTTGAGCTCGACGAGGATACATACTTTATCTCCGACCTGATAGGCATGGAGGTGCGCGACGCGGACTCCGGACAGGTCTACGGCGAGATAGCTGACGTAATGCAGACCGGCGCGAACGACGTTTATGTGATAAAGGGCGCGGACAGGGAGTACCTTGTCCCTGCGATAGCGGACGTCGTAGTGTCCACGGACGTAGACGGCGGCGTAATGACGATACGCCCGCTGGACGGACTGTTTGACTAAAAACAATGGGATTCCAAAGGGACGACTGTCCCTTTGGCGGAGTCCAGAGGCAGAGCCTCTGGCAGGGTGTGGGGCAGCGCCCCGCAAATGACGAAGCACTCTGCAAGGGGTGAATCAAAAAACAGTCCGGTGGACTGTTTTTTGAGAGGGGACGCTCTGTAAGAGAGAGCGTCCCCTTGCTGCCGCGGCAGATAACAATGCCTGCGACCGGTGACGGTCGCTCGAAAAGCGCAACGCTACACAAATAAGTGAGGATAAAGACTATGAAGATCGAAATCGCCACGCTTTTCCCTGAAATGTGCGAGACCGTCCTCGGGGAGAGCATAATCGGCAGAGCCCGGAAGTCCGGCGCAATAGAGGTACACTGCCGCCAGATACGCGAATACACGCAGGACAAACACCGCCGCGTGGACGACACTCCCTACGGAGGCGGAATGGGCATGGTCATGCAGTGCGAGCCCATATACAACTGCTACAAGGCGGTCTGTGACGACATGGGCGCGAAGCCGCATACTATATATATGTCGCCGAAGGGGCGTATCCTCGACCAGCAGAAGGCAGTGGAGCTCTCGAAGCTCGACAACATCCTCATAATCTGCGGACACTACGAGGGCGTGGACCAGCGCGTGCTCGACAAGATAGTGGACGAGGAGATCTCGATAGGGGACTATGTACTCACCGGCGGCGAGCTCCCGGCGTGCGTGCTGGTGGACGCAGTCGCGAGAATGTGCAGCGGCGTGCTGTCGGACGACGTCTGCTTCACCGACGAGAGCATCTACAGCGGACTGCTCGAATATCCGCAGTATACCCGCCCCGAGGTCTGGGAGGGAGAGGCTGTCCCGCCGGTGCTGCTGTCGGGACATCACAAGAACATAGAGGCATGGCGTCTTGAACAGAGCATAGAGCTCACAAGGGAGCGCCGGCCTGATCTTCTGGAACTATATTACAGCGAAAATAAGTCTAAATTATGAATAAACTGTGAGTATAGCCTCAAAATGATTCTCCAGTTAGTCGAATTAAATATAATAATCTGTTGAATACTGTGCAGACTTACCAATAGACAGACTATCATTTTTGTGGTGATAATAAACAAGCAAATCGAAAAAAAATCCCCCGCATTTAATGTAAATGTAGAAAATACTGAAAAGTCGGTGTTTCTGCTGAAAAATCCGTTGACTCTGCAAAAAATTGAATGTATAATGATATCAGCAATTGAAACAATTTGCTTCGTTCGGGAATAATAATAGAGTCCCGACTAAAGAGAATAGGAGAGTTGTATATGTTTGTTAGAGAAGTAATGGTCAAGAATCAGGTTGGACTTCATGCAAGACCTGCGACCTTCTTCATTCAGAAGGCTAACGAATTCAAGTCGTCTATCTGGATCGAAAAGGAAGAGCGCAGAGTAAATGCTAAGAGCCTTCTTGGTATTCTTTCCCTCGGTATCGTAGGCGGTACAAATATCAAGGTCATCGCTGACGGTGCTGATGAGAAGGCTGCTGTTGACGCTCTTGTAGAGCTTGTTGAGAGCGGCTTCAGCGAAGAGAACAGATAAACGTTATAAAAAGCTCGGGCGTTACTTGCGTAACGCCCATTTTGTTTTATCCGCCCGCAGTGAGCTCCTCCGCCATAGTTTCGGCGAAAACAGCATACCCGCGGGTCGGGTCGGCGACGAAAACATGAGTCACCGCGCCGACGAGCCTGCCGTTCTGTATCACGGGAGAGCCGCTCATGCCCTGAACTATCCCTCCCGACGCCTCGATGAGGTCGGGGTCGGTGATGTGGATGACCATATCCCGCATATCACCGGGGTCTGAGAGGTCTATGCTCTCTATCTCGATAGAGTACCTTTTGGGAGTGCCGTCGGCGACTGTGGAAATTATCTCAGCCGCGCCGGTCTCGACCTCCTGACGGTACGCCATGACCATTTCCGTTCCTGACGAGCTCAGCTCCGCGAGGGCGTCTGCCGTCAGCAGACCGTATACCCCGCAGGCCGTGTTGCGGTTCAGTACACCGTAGCTCCCGCCGTAGGAGAAGCTGCCCGTCAGCTCGCCGGGAATGCCGCGTTCACCGCGCTTTGCGCGCTCTATTTCGACAGGCACGGCTTCACCGGAGCATATCGGGACGAGCTCGCCTGTGTCGCTGTCGCATATCGGGTGACCAAGCCCCGCGAACTCGCCGGTATCCTTGTTGATGAAGGTTATCGTGCCTATGCCCGCAGCGCTGTCACGCACCCACATTCCGCCCTTCCAGCTGTTAGAAGCGGAGGAATATACGGGAACGAGCTCCGTGGTTATATCGTGTCCGCCGCGGCTTACCGTCAGCTCGACCGGAGCGCCTCCCTTTGCGTTTATCGCCGACTGAAGCTCACTGTTTGAGGTGAGGGACACGCCGTCCACGCGCTTTATCACGTCCCCGACCTCTATCCCGGCTTCTGCCGCAGGACACACCTGTGCTCCGGATCTGTCCGTGACGTTCCCGAGCTCAGTGACCATAACACCGTCCATCAGGAGCTTTATCCCGAACGGCTCCCCGCTGACTATCAGCACCGGAGCTTCTGCTTCGCGTACTGACACGGTCTTGACAGGTATCGCACCGAAGAGCGAGACCGTCGCCTGACCGCCCGAAGCCGGAACAGCCCCGCCGAAGCTCAGCTCCGGATATTCGGCTATTCTAAGCTCTTCCGCGGACTGCGCCGTGAATACCTCGGGCAGCTGCGCGGAATAATACTTCGCAGTTCCGAATAATCCCGCAAGTGCCGCAGATAATACTACCGCAGCAGTTTTAGTTAGCTTTTTTCCTGAAAACATTCTGACTTCCTTTCGATCGTTCTCAAAAGCGAGAACGATAGTATTATATGTCCGGCGCAGCTGTGATATGACTGAAAAATATCCGCAGATTTTACAAGATAAGGAGACGCTATGCCAAAAACTAACAAAAAAACGCCCCGGAAACGCTCCCCGCTGATGACCGCAGCAAAGGCAGTGCTGCTCGTGATGACGGCGGTATGGTCACTGTTCATGACCTCGCTCGCGGGAGCCGGGCTCATACATAACCGCGCGTCCTACGGCGCAGAGATAGAGCGGACAGGAGTGCTGTTCCTTGTTTCCGCGGGACTTCTCACAGCGGGAGCGCTGCTGTGCCTGTTCAGGAAGACGCTCCCCAACGTCCTTTCGCTCACATTTTCGCTCATAGGTCTGACGCTCTGCATGGTCATGCTGTACAGGATAGCACGCCACGCCGACCTCGCGGGCTGGAGCGACAAATACACAATGGAGCCGATAAGCGGAATGTACAAGCGCCGCCTGCTGCCAGTTATCTTGCCGGCGGGACTGACGTTGGTCATCGCGGCGGTGCAGATATTCTCCTATGAAGCCGCCGAGGAGCGCCGTGAGCGCAGACGCCGCCGCGAGGAGAAAAAGAACGCGCCCGCTCCTCCGATAGTATGATACCACAGCCCGCAGGGGAAAAATGTCGGAAGCGGAAAATCTTTCCGCGGGCGTATTGCATTTTTCTGCGCGGTGTGATATAATAGAGTTACAATATTAACGAAAGAGGGTATTCCAGCATGGATATCAAAGGAACCGCAGAAAAGATCATCAAGGACAAGGATCTTACCAAGAACCCCATAAAGGCTGTTGAGAACGCAACAGGCAAGGATCTCCCCGATGAGAAGATCAAGAGCGCTGTCTCCAAGGTAGCCAAGAAGGTCGATACTGATAAGGTAAAGGACAAGATCGGCGACGTCGTTGACAAGATCAAGAAGTGAGAAAAGGCTCCCCGTAAGGGGAGCTTTTTTGCGCATTATACCGCGATTTGCTGGATATCTGCCGGCAAACCCAAACAATGGGATTCCAAAGGGATTATTATCCCTTTGGCGGAGTCCAGAGGCAGCGCCTTTGGTCGCTTCGCTTTCAGCTTTTAAGGCGAAGCGAAACTAAACCGAAGGGCGCCCCTACAGAGCGTTTTCTGCGTTATTTAACACGAAATTAACTCCCTGTGCGTTGCTTTTTCTATCACACTATGTTATAATACTATATTATACACCCGAAAACCCGCGATTGGAGATAATATATGGCTACTGAAACCTTACTCAGATACAACGGCGCTGCCGATGACTTTGAACACGCCCTTCCCGTCGGGAACGGCAGGATCGGCGGCATGATATACGGCGGGGCTCCCGAGGAGCTCATCAGGCTGAACGAGGATTCCATATGGTCCGGCGGTCCGCGCCACAGAGTAAACCCCGACGCACAGGAGGGACTCGCGGAGGTGCGCGCACTTATCAAGGAGGGAAATATCCCCGAGGCTGAGCGCGTGGCATTCCGGAAAATGCAGGGAGTAGGTCCCGACAGCCGCCATTATATGCCTCTCGGCGACCTTCATATAAACATGGAGCTTCCGGGCAAGGTCCGCGACCTCGTCCGCACGCTCGACCTCGCCAGCGCCGTTTCGGGAGTGACCTTCAGCTGCGAGGGCGTTAACTACACCCGCGAGGTCTTCGTTTCCGCGCCGGATGACGTAATGGTGATACACGTTTCCTCCGATACATCGGGGAGTATTTCGCTTACCTGCGACATCGGCGGCAGACAGGACTATTTCGACGACGACCGTCCCTGCGGGAAGAACATGATACTCTATACCGGCGGGACCGGCAGCCGCGACGGCATTTTCTTCGCAGCCTGCCTCGGCGCGACCGCTGAGGGCGGTGAGCTGCGCACGGTCGGCAACAAGATTTCAGCAAAGAACGCCGATTCCGTAACGCTCGTCCTTTCCGTCCGCACGAGCTTCTACAGCGAGAATTACGTCGAGTCCGCGCAGGTGGACGCCGAAATGGCTATGCAGTGCCAGTACGACGAGCTCATGTACCGCCACGTCTGCGACTACAGGGAGCTCTTCGAGCGTGTCGAGCTGAACCTCGAGGACAACAGCGGCGCAGACCTCGATTCCATGACCACAGACGAGCGTATCGACCGCCTCAAGGGCGACGAGCTCGACAACAAGGAGTGCGTGCGCCTTATCCACGACAACAAGCTCCTCGAGCTCTACTTCAACTACGGACGCTACCTCCTCATTTCGTGCAGCCGCCCCGGAACTCAGCCCGCAAATCTTCAGGGCATATGGAACGAGGAGATGTGGCCCGCATGGGGCAGCCGCTTCACGGTCAACATCAACACCGAGATGAACTACTGGTGCGCAGAGAGCTGCGGTCTGCCTGAGTGTCACCTCCCGCTGTTCGACCTGCTTGAAAGGGTCTGCGAGAACGGACGCATCACCGCGAAGGAGATGTACGGCATAGACAAGGGCTTCGTCTGCCACCACAACACCGACATCTGGGGCGATACAGCCCCGCAGGACGAATGGGTTCCCGCGACTATCTGGGTGACCGGCGGCGCATGGCTCGCACTGCACATCTTCGAGCACTACGAATACACCCTCGACGAGGCTTTCCTCGCCGACAAATACCATATATTAAAGGAAGCAGCGGAGTTCTTCACCCGCTTCCTCATCGAGGACAGCGAGGGCAGGCTCGTTACCTGTCCGTCTGTCTCCCCGGAGAACACCTACCTTACCGAGAACGGCGTAAAGGGCTGCCTCTGCATGGGACCCTCTATGGATTCGCAGATAATCACCGTGCTGTTCAGGGACGTCATCAGGGCGGCTGATATACTCGGCAGGGACGCCGACTTCGCCGCAGAGCTGAGCGCTCTCCTCGAAAAGCTCCCGCAGCCGGAGATCGGCAAGTACGGTCAGATCAAGGAGTGGGCAGTGGACTACGACGAGGTCGAGATAGGACACCGCCATGTTTCGCAGCTTTTTGCACTTCACCCGGCTGACCTCATCAGCCCCGTCAAGACGCCCAAGCTCGCAGACGCCGCAAGAGCCACCCTCGTCCGCAGGCTCATACACGGCGGCGGACACACCGGCTGGAGCTGCGCATGGATATCGAATATGTGGGCAAGGCTCTACGACGGCAGAATGGTCTACGAGAACCTCAAGAAACTCCTCGCGCACTCGACCTGCCCGAATATGCTCGATTCGCACCCGCCATTCCAGATAGACGGAAATTTCGGCGGAACAGCGGCTATCGCGGAGGCTCTGCTCCAGAGCTGCTGCGGCGAGATAACGCTCCTCCCCGCGCTCCCGGACGAGTGGAGCACCGGAAGTGTGCGCGGACTGCGTGCGAAGGGCGGCTTCGGCATCGACATCGAATGGAAGGACGGCAAGCTGAGCACTGCAAGGATAACCTCCGACTGCGGCGGCGAATGCAGGCTCCGCGCGAACTGCGTAGCGAGCATAATCTGCGACGGCGAGACAGTGGGCTCGCGTATCGAGGACGGCGTGATAATCTTCAGCACCGTTCAGGGCTCGGTATACACAGTAAAGCCGTAACGGAGGACGTATGGAACTACGAAAGCTGACAACGCTCTGCGCGGCGGTGCTCCTCGGGGCAGGCTGTGCAGGGTGCAGTTCTGATAAGGGACAGGGCTCAGCCATGGGGAGCGTTATCATCGAGGAGATCCCCACGGACGCCGAGATCCCTGAAACTACCGAAATACAGGCGGAATCCTTCCCGGATATCCCTGTGACCTACCCGCAGATAGAGTACACCGAGGCAGGCGACGTCTATGAGGCAGAGAGCGCGGCGTCGTTTGGGGGACTGTCTATCGCGTCCGAGGGCGGGAATTTCAGCGGCGACGGCTACGTCACAGGCTTCAGCAGCGACGGCTCCCGCTATCTGAGCTTCAGCGCAGAAGCCCCGAGCACCCAGCATTACGACCTCTCGTTCATCATCTCCTCGGAGAGCGCCGTTGATTGCAGCGTGCGCCTGAACGGCAGGACGATATACACCTTCACCACGCCCGACGACGGCGAATTCCACAGGATAACGCTGTACGGCGTGTTCCTCGTGCGCGGCGTCTCGGACATCGGGCTCATCCCCGAGGGTGATCTCTGCGTGGACTATCTCAAGGTCGAGAACAACACCTCGCTGAGCGAGATAAGCTACGACGCGCAGGGCGGGCTGTCCAATGAGAACGCAGGACAGGCTGCGACAGAACTGATGGACTTCCTTGCCGGGAACTACGGAAAATACGTCATCACAGGGCAGTACGTCTCGGACAGCACCGGCGCGGAGCTCGACGCGATATACAAGGCGACGGGCAAGTATCCGGTGATACGCTTCGCGGTGCTCGACAACGCAGGCAAGTCCTACGACGGCAACTTCAAGGACCTCGACGCCTGCTCCGAGTGGTATCACAGCGGCGGCATAGTGGGACTCATGTGGCAGTGGCGCGCACCGAGCGGCGAGCCGTCCGTATACGCCGCAGAGACCGGATTTTCGCTGGCTAAGGCAGTCACAGCCATCGACCTCTCCATGCTCTCGCAGGAGGAGATCCGCGGACTTTACGGTGAGGGAAAGATAACAGAGGAATGCTACGGGCTCATGCTCGACCTCGATAACATGGCAGGTCAGCTCACGACGCTGAAAAACCGCGGAGTGCCCGTGCTGTGGAGACCTCTCCACGAGGCTTCCGGCGGATGGTACTGGTGGGGCGCGTCCGGCAGCGCGGCATACCGCTGGCTGTGGGAACTGATGTACACGCGCTACACGGAGTACTTCGGGCTGGACAACCTCATCTGGCTGTGGAACGGTCAGAGCGACACCTTCATCGTTGACAGCTCGATGTACGACATCGCTTCCTACGACCTCTACCTCGACCCCGAAAAGGAATTCGGCAGCAGGTACGAGCAGTTCGCGGCAGCACAGAAATACATAGGTACGGACAAGCTCATCGCGATAAGCGAGTGCAGCAGCGTCCCCGACGTCGACGCAGTGTTCAGGGACAACGCTGTCTGGTCGTTCTTCGGCGTGTGGTACGGCGACCACATCGTCGGCGCAGACGGCGAGATATCTGAGAAATACACCTCCCGCGAGGAGCTTATACGCGCATACAATTCCAGCGGAGCGCTCACGCTCGACGAGTACATTACGCTCAGAAACGGCGGGTCAGTGAGTCCCGCGGTAGAGCCTGCTTCGGAGCCTGAGACCGCTGCCGCTCAGGAGGAAGCGTCCGCTGAGAGCGGGACAGAGGAGGGATCAGATGAGTGACGAAAAAAAGCCCGTGATACCGGTCTCGGCCGAGCAGGAGGAGCTGCGCGGAAAGCTGCTCGCGCAGATGCGAAGCGGCAGCATAAAGGCAGTCAGCTTCAAGCTGCACGACGTCCTTGTGCTCACGCCGTTCTCCGGCTTCACCGACATATTCATGCAGCTCGAGAGCGAGCTCAGCGACCTCTACGCCGGCAGACGCACGTTCACCGAAATGCGCGTGATAGCACAGGATTATGTTGAGGTAAAGTACGGCAAGAAGCGCCCGATAACGCTCGGGCTGGTATACGACAGGCTCCAGAAGGCTGGAAAGCTCAGCCTGACGGCGCGTGAAAAGCTCCAGCAGCGCGAGTGCGAGCTCGTGGAGTACTATTCCTCGCCGCGTCAGACGGGACTCGAAATGTTCCGTGAAGCTAAAGCTCACGGCAAAAAGATCATCATCATCGCGGACACGATATACCCGCGCAGCACAGTCGAGAACGTGCTGAAAAGCTGCGGCTATGCGGACTATGACGAGCTGATAATGCCGTCCGAGCTGAACATCGCGGACACCGACAGCCGCTCCGCGATAGACGCCGCGATACTGAAGGCGGACGTCCCCGCAGGGAAGCTCCTGCACATCGGACCGAACGTCGCTGAGGACGTGGAATACCCCATTCTCAAGGGACAGAAGGCGCTCATGCTCGCGCCGGTGCTGCCGCTGATGGTGCGCTCCGGACGTCTGCGAGGCTTCGTTGAGGCGAAGCACCTCCTCGACACAGACGACCCGCAGTACCTCCCGCTGCACAGCCTTTTCGGACTGTATTCGATGTACTGCTTCGACATTCCGCAGGGCAAGACTGTCCACAGCGACTTCTGCGGGAGCGCGTTCATGCTGGGCTTCATAGTGCTCGGCGGACTTAGTATGTGCGAAGACTTCGCCCATGAGAACGAGCTGCAAAGTGCTCTCATCGCGGCACTGGAGGAGTGTCCGGACTGCCGTGCAGGACGCGGGGCGTTTCGTGACGCACTGGCGCTGCATTTCGGGGATCACCTCGGGAAATACGGCTCGCGCGATTGTCAGCTCCCGCTGATATTCCTCGAAAAGCACAGCTCCCCCGCGGACAGAGAGCTCCTTAAGCCCTATCTTTCCGCAGAAGTCTATGAAAGCTGGGCAAAGGCGACATCAGAACCCGAAATAGCACCGGTATACTACAAAAAGGCGCGGAAGGGCGGTCTTTACAGAGTAGCCGACAAGCTGTTCCCGCCGGGCTCGAAGGTACGCAGCCTCGCGGACGGCGCCCTCACCAAGCTGCACCGCAGCAGATAGCCATTCGCGGCGGTTCGCGGAAAATGCATTTTTCGTGCGGAATCGCCGCGGTTTTACAGCAGCACCGGTCGGCAACAGCATTATCCATTTCCCGCGCAAAAAACAGAATATAACCTGTTTTCCTCCGTTGCGCGCAGCGGCTCCCCTGTGTTAAACTGTATATGCAGAACAAAACAGGAGGGTCAAATGAAATGAATAGTAAAGTAAAAGTTCTCATCGGCGACGATTCTGCCGAGACCGGTGTAAGCCTTGCAAACAAGCTGCGCGAGAGGGGTATGTACGCATACACCCGGCGCAAGGACTGCGCAGTCATAATCGAGTCTATACGCAACGACCCGCCGGATGTGGCGGTGCTCGACATCACGGCTCAGAACGGCGACGTAGTCACGATCATGAAAAGGGTGCGTGAGCTGGGAGTGAAGTTCCCCGTGTTCATCGTGACGTCCGCATACGACAATGAATTCATCGAGCGGCAGGTCATGGACAACGGAGCCTCGCGGTTCCTGCTCAAGCCCTGCGACGCTGATGACCTGTTCAGCGCGATAACCTCAGCCCTCGGAGACAGGGCAAGCAGCCTCAGCGACGACATGGAGGTCGTTGTGACTGACATAATACATCAGCTCGGAGTACCCGCGCACATCAAGGGATACCACTACCTGCGCACGGCTATCCTCTATTCTGTCGAGGACAAGACTCTCCTCGACAGCGTAACGAAGCTCCTCTATCCGACGGTCGCCGGCATCTACGACACGACCTCGTCGAGGGTGGAGCGTGCTATCCGTCACGCGATAGAGATAGCATGGGACAGGGGCAACGTCGATACTCTGAATTCGTTTTTCGGCTACACCGTCGATACCGGCAAGGGCAAGCCCACGAATTCCGAGTTCATCGCGCTGATAACCGACAAGCTGCGCCTGCGCTACAAATCGGCTCTGAAGAGCGCGAAGTAGTCCGCGGGAGGGTCAACGGGCGATAAGAAGGGAATGTTTTTATGGCTTTCAGAAAAACAGAACTGAGCGGGCTCGGCTTCGATCCGTTCAAGAAGATCGGCAAGGACTGGGCGCTCGTCACAGCGGGAACGCCTGACAGCTTCAACACCATGACGGTTTCGTGGGGACAGGCTGGCGTACTGTGGAACAGGAACGTATTCACCTGCTATATCCGCCCGAACAGGCATACATACAAATTCATCGAGGACAGCGAGTTCTTTACCGCGTCGTTCTTCGGCAGCGAGCAGCGCAGCGCACTGTCGTTCTGCGGCTCGCACTCCGGACGCGACTGCGACAAGCCCGCTGAAACGGGACTTATCCCCGCGGAACTCGACGGCTGCATGACCTTCGAGCAGGCGGAGCTGGTGCTCGTCTGCCGCAAGCTGTACAGCTATGACCTCAAGGAGGAGAGTTTCCTTACTGACGACGGTATCCCGCAGCAGTTCTTCGGAAGCGACCCCTACCACAGGGCGTACATCTCCGAGATAGTCGGCGTGTACGTCAGGGAATGATACAAAAGCAGAGCGAGAGTGAAGCTATTCTTAGCGAAAAAGTGGATTACCGAGCCTGAAGACACAGGCTCGGTTTTTTTGCCGCGCTCCCGCCGGAATGGGTCTCCTCTTCCTTCGTTTTTTTTGCAACATTTTTCCTCCGCCGACATATAATAGTCCCAGAGTACGGCGTGCCGTATGCCGGAAAGCGGCTGGAGGGAATTATGTGCGGGATCGCAGGTGTGATAAGCTTCCGCGAGGATATGCGGGAGGAAATGAAAAACTGTCAGGAAATGCAGCGGGCGCTGCTTCGCCGCGGACCTGACCAGCGCGGGATAGTTCTTACGCAGGAGGCAGCACTCGTCCACACGCGCCTCGCCGTCATCGACATCTCCGGCGGACGTCAGCCCATGACCTGCGCGGAGGACGGCAGGCAGTACACGATCGTGTACAACGGCGAGCTCTACAACGCCCCGGAGCTTCGCCGCGAGCTGGGCGAGGACATCTTCACGACACGCTCGGACACGGAGGTCGTGCTTCGCAGCTATATGCGCTGGGGAGAGAAATGCGTGGAGCGCTTCAACGGGATATTCGCGTTCGCGGTCTGGGACGAGTCGGAGCGGAGAGTTTTCCTCGCACGCGACCGAATAGGCGTCAAACCTCTGTTCTACGCACTCCGCGGAGACAAACTGATATTCGCCTCGGAGATACCCGCGCTGCTCGCGCACTCCGACATCACCCCCGAGCTTGACCTCACCGGTGCGGCGGAGCTGTTGCTCATCGCGCCCGGAAGGACGCCCGGCTGCGGAGTGCTGCGCGGGATAAGCGAGGTCAGGGCGGGGGAGTGCGGCTTCTTCACGCAGGATGGACTTTCGCTCCATGAGTACTGGCGGCTGCGAGCATACGAGCTGCACGAGAGCTTCGGGGAAACGGCGGAGAACGTCCGGGAGCTGCTCCTCGACTCGATACGCCGCCAGCTCATTTCGGACGTCCCGGTGTGTACATTCCTGTCGGGCGGACTGGATTCGAGCCTGATATCGTCGGTCGCGGCAGCGGAGCTGAAAAAGTCCGGGAAGCGCCTGCCGACGTTCTCGGTGGACTACCTCAACAACGCGCAGTACTTCAGAAAGTCACATTTCCAGCCGAACAGTGACCCCGAGTACATTCAGAAAATGGTTGAGTATCTTGATTCCGACCACCACTGGACGGTAGTCGAGGTACCGGAACTCGTCGCAGCGCTGGACGAAGCCGTAGAAGCACGCGGGCTTCCCGGAATGGCGGACGTTGACGCCTCCATGCTGCTGCTATGCCGCGAGATAAAAAAGCACGGCACGGTGGCGCTGTCGGGCGAGTGTTCGGACGAGATATTCGGCGGCTATCCGTGGTACCGCGACGAGGATATCCGCATGACGGACGGCTTCCCGTGGGCGCAGAGCACGTCCTACCGCAGCACCTTCCTCCACGAGCGCTATGCCGGCGACATCGACGCAGAGGGTTACGTCTATTCCGCGTACCGCCGGACCGCCGATTCCGCCGACCGCCTCAGCACGGACACTCCCCTTGAGGAGCGTATGCGCGAGATGACGCAGCTCAACTTTGACTGGTTCATGCAGAATCTCCTCGACCGCAAGGACAGGATGTCGATGTACAGCGGGCTGGAGGTGCGCGTGCCGTTCTGCGACTACCGCATCGCGGAGTACCTGTACAACGTCCCGTGGGAGTACAAGGACCACGACGGACAGGAGAAGGGCTTGCTGCGCGAGGCGATGAAGGACTGGCTGCCGGAGGAGGTGCTCCGCCGCAAGAAGAGCCCCTACCCGAAGACCCACGACCCCGCGTATCTTTCGGCAGTGACGGAGAAGCTGCGTGATATCCTCTCGCGGGACACTCCGCTCACCGACCTTGTGAGCCGGCCTGCGCTGGAGCGTCTGCTGAGCCACGCGGACAGCGTGCAGTGGTACGGACAGCTTATGAATCTGCCGCAGACCATCGCGTATTTCATACAGCTCGACTACTGGCTGAAGCGTTTCAGCGTGAAGATATGCACCTAAAACTGTAAAGGAAAACACAGATCAGCAATTTGGAACAGAGCTTTCAGCAATGGGATTCCAAAGGGCCGACTGACCCTTTGGGCGGGGACGCCCCCGCTGGCGAGCACATTGCCGCTCGTAAACTCGCTCACCTTCAACAACGCCCTTACTCATATATCGCATACGGAACACTTTTATAACAAAGCGCCGCTGTCCGTCGCTCGCGGACAGGCGTATTCACCAAAAACACACATCGCCCCGCCTGAATGTTTGTCTTTTATATCAATTGATTTTCGCGGGAAACTGATATATAATTGACAATAGAATATCATACTATGCGAAAAGGAAGATAAACATGGGCAATAAAGTAGTAAAATTCGGCGGAAGCAGCCTCGCGGACGCCAATCAGTTCAGAAAGGTCGCAGACATAATCAAGAGCGACGCCAAGCGTAAGTACGTCGTACCGTCTGCGCCGGGCAAGCGCTTTTCCGACGACGTCAAGGTAACGGATATGCTGTATAAATGCTGCGAGCTCGCCGGCAGCGGAGTGGACTTCACCGACGATTTCCAGCTCATCAGAGACCGCTACAACGGCATAATCTCCGAGCTCGGCATCGACATGAGCCTCGAGGACGAGTTTGACTCCATAGTCAGGGAGCTCAAGGCACGCCCCGCAAAGGACTTCGCTGCGAGCCGCGGTGAGTACCTCAACGGCAAGGTGCTCGCGAAGTATCTCGGCTTCAATTTCGTGGATGCTGCTGACGTCATCGTATTCGACACAAAGGGCTCGCTCCTCCTCGACGACACCGTCAAGGCAGTCCGCGCGAAGCTCAGCGGACTCGACAACGCAGTTATCCCCGGCTTCTACGGAAAGACCACAGAGGGCTATATCAAGACCTTCTCGCGCGGCGGCTCGGACGTTACCGGCTCGATCATCGCGAACGCAGTCAAGGCAGACATCTACGAGAACTGGACGGACGTTTCCGGCTTCCTCGTTGCAGACCCCAGAATAGTTGAGAATCCCGACGTTATCAGCGTCATCACCTACCGTGAGCTCCGCGAGCTTGCATACATGGGTGCGAGCGTGCTCCACGAGGACGCTATTTTCCCCGTACGATCGGCAGGTATCCCGATAAACATCAGAAACACCAACCGCCCGCAGGACGACGGCACGATGATCGTTTCCGACGACTTCGACTTCAGCCGCGAGAGTCTTTCGCACACCATTACCGGTATCGCGGGACGCAAGGGCTTCAGCACTATCAACATCGAAAAGGCTATGATGAACAGCGAGACCGGCTTCGGCATGAAGGTGCTCAAGGTGCTGTTCGACAACGGACTTTCGTTCGAGCATATGCCGTCGGGAATCGACACCATGAGCATTACCGTTGACAGCGCGAAGCTCGATCCGGTGCGTGAGAAGGTGCTCGCAGGCATAAGAAAGGAAGTTGCTCCCGACCACCTCGAGATCGAGGACGGTATCGCTCTCCTCGCGGTCGTTGGACGCAGAATGAAGAACACCCGCGGAACCGTTGCCCGTATCTTCGCTTCGATGGCTCATGCGCGGATAAATGTCAAGATGATAGATCAGGGTTCGAGCGAGCTGAACGTCATCATCGGCGTCAGCGAGAACGACCTCCCCGAGGCGATCAGACGCATTTACGATATGTTCATCAACTCCGAGAAATAAAAAACAAAAGGCGGACCTGCTGGTCCGCCTTATTCATTTTCAGCCTTTCAATTCCGCACGCTTGATCTTTCCGCTTATGGTCTTGGGAAGGCTCTCCCTGAACTCGACTATACGCGGGTACTTGTAGGGCGCGGTGTGCTTCTTGACGTAATCCTGTATCTCTTTTTTGAGCTCGTCAGTGCCGACCGTCCCCTTCACGAGGACTATCGACGCCTTAACCACCTGACCTCTTACCGGGTCGGGAGCAGCGCTGACGCCGCATTCGAGGACATAGGGGAGCTCCATGATGACGCTCTCGATCTCGAACGGTCCGATACGGTAGCCCGAGGACTTGATAACGTCGTCCACGCGCCCGACATACCAGAAGTAGCCGTCCTCGTCGCGCCACGCGGTATCGCCCGTGTGGTAGAGACCGTCATGCCAAACCTCGGCGGTCTTCTCGGTGTCGTTGTAGTACCCGAGGAAGAGCCCGTCGGGAGCGCCCTCGGAGGTGCGGATAACTATCTCGCCGGTCTCGCCGGTCTTGACGGGGACGCCGTCCGGGTCAACGATATCGACATCGTACAGCACGCTCGGCTTGCCCATAGAACCGGGCTTTGCGTTCATGCCGACGAAGTTTCCGATAGAGAGTGTTGTCTCTGTCTGACCGAAGCCCTCCATGAGCTTTACCCCGGTCGCATTGAGGAACTGATTGTACACCTCGGGGTTGAGCGCTTCTCCCGCGACAGTCGCGTATTTCAGCGAGGAGAGGTCGTATTTGGAGAGATCCTCCTTGATGAAGAACCGGTACATCGTGGGCGGTGCGCAGAAGGTCGTGATGTTGTACTTCGCGAACATGGGGAGTATCTTGTGCGCGTCGAAGCGGTCGAAGTCGTAGACGAAAATGCAGGTCTCGCTGAGCCACTGCCCGTAGAGCTTGCCCCAGAGCGCCTTTCCCCAGCCGGTATCGGAGATCGTGAAGTGGATACCGTTCGGGTCGACGTTGTGCCAGTAGCGCGCGGTGATGAAGTGTCCGAGCGCGTACTTATGGCTGTGCATGGCGATCTTCGGGTAGCCGGTCGTACCGGATGTGAAGAACATGAGCATGGGCTCGCTTCCGCAGGAGAGGAGAGCGGGATCCGTGGGACGCTCAAAGACGTCGCTGCACTTCGCCATTTCCTCGTCGAAGGAAGCCCAGCCCTCGCGCTTGCCGTGAGCGACCATTTTGATGATATCCATGCCGCATTCCTCAACAGCGAGGTCCACCTGATGAGCGACGTCGCCGTCGGCGGTGCAGACGATAGCCTTCACCTCAGCTGCCTTGAAGCGGTATGTGAAGTCGTGCTGAACGAGCTGGTTGGTCGCGGGAATGACTACAGCACCTATCCTGTGGAGCGCGAGTATCGAGAACCAGAACTGATAGTGCCGCTTGAGGACGAGCATGACCTTGTCGCCCTTCTTTATGCCCTTGGAGAGGAAGTAATTCGCGGTCATGCAGGAGTATTTCTTTATCTCCGCGAAGGTGAAGCGGCGCTCCTGCATATCGTCGGAAATGTATATCATAGCGGTCTTGTCGGGACATTTTTCCGCAAGTCTGTCCACTACGTCGAATGCGAAGTTGAACTTCTCGTCGTCTACGAACTCAATGCCTGTGAGAGCGCCTGTCTCGTCTGTGGACGTCTTCACGAACTTCTCAGCGACAGGCTCCTCGACCTGTGCGAGATCGAAGTTGGTGACGCCGGAGAGGGTCTCGGGCTCGAGGTGCTGGATAGCGTGCTGGGGCTGCTTGAGTCCGCATACTATCGCATAGAACTTGCACTCCTTGCCGCCCACAGCCCATTCGTCGTGCGGCTCGGAGCTGTCATAATAGATCGAATCACCCTCGTTGAGGACGGTCACGTTGTCACCCACGCGCACCTTGAGCTGACCGCTGATGACGATATCCATTTCCTGACCCTCATGAGTGTGCGGGTGAGGCACGCGGAACTGCTCGTCAACGTAGGGGATAGTGACGAGGAACGGCTCCGCTATCTTGTTGCGGAACTTCGGAGCAAGGCGCAGGTAGCTGAGCCCTCTGCGGCGCGCGATAGGCAGCCCCTCGCCCTTTCTCGTAACGTCGTAGCTGTATATTCGGGGACTTTCGCCCTCCATGAGGTCGGTTATCTCGACGCCTGTCACGTTGGCGAACTTATATATGAAGGAAAAGCTGAAATCCTTTGCGCCGCCCTCGTAGGCGAGGTACTCGTACTCGGATATCTCGGTCTTGGCAGCCATTTCTGCGGGAGTCAGACCCAGCGACTCACGGACGGCTTTGATTCGCTCAGCGACCTCTCTTATCTTAAATTCGGGGGTTGTCAGATCACTCATTGCAAGTCTGCTCCTTTCTTGAAATCACGGACTCGAAGTCCCGTATTTACGCAAGGTACATTATACCATTATAAAGCGGTTTTGTCAATCGCTGCCCTGCACTGCGGGAGCTTCTTCCCGCCCGGACACGAAAATTTTTTCAAAAACCCCTTGACAAAGCCCGTAAAGCATGGTATAATTATCAAGCTGTGTGAAGAACGCAGCATAATATCGTATTCTAAAGACAGCTGGCAGGCGAAAGCCGTAAGTCCCGCCGAGGAATTGCAATCATACTTAACGTATTTATTGTCCTTTCCCGAGCTGTCGGAAAAGGACATTTTTGCTCTTCGGATACGATAACGAAATATTCGGAGGTGAATACACTATGCCAAGCAATGCTGTACTTGAAGCTAAGAAGGCTAAGGTCGAGCAGCTCACCGAGCTCATCAAGAACTCCGTTTCCGGCGTTCTCGTTGATTACAAGGGTATCACCGTTGAGGAGGATACCAAGCTCAGAAAGGAGCTCCGCGAGTCGGGCGTTCACTACTTCGTAGAGAAGAATACGCTCCTTCTCCGTGCCTTCCAGAACTGCGGTCTCAACGGCTTTGAAGAGGCTCTCAACGGTACTACCGCTATCGCTCTCTCCAACGACGACCAGACTGCTCCCGCAAGAATTCTCGGTAAGTACGCTGAGAAGACTGAGGATAAGTTCAACCTCAAGGCAGGTTATGTTGAGGGTGAAGTTTACGATGAGGCAGGAGTTATCGCTCTTTCCAAGATCCCGTCCAAGGACGTGCTTCTCGCTCAGCTCGTTGGTTCCCTTCAGGGACCCCTGCAGAAGCTTGCTGCAACACTCAAGGCTGTTGCAGACAAGAAGTCGGAAGAAGCTGCCTGACTTTGATATGGGTGCATACGCTCCCGCAGCTTAACATCATGCCAAAAGGCAAAATAATATTATAAAGGAGATTATTATCATGGCTTCTGAGAAGATCACAAAATTCGTTGAAGATATCAAGACTCTTTCCGTTCTCGAGCTTTCCGAGCTCGTTGACGCTATCCAGGAGGAATTCGGTGTAACAGCTGCTATCGCTGCTGCTCCTGCTGCTGGCGGCGCTGCTGGTGCTGCTGAGGCTGCAAAGACTGAGTTCGACGTAATCCTCGCTTCCTTCGGTGATGCTAAGATGGCAGTTATCAAGGTTGCTAAGGAGGTTCTCGGTCTTGGCCTTAAGGAGGCTAAGGAAGTAGTTGAGGCTGCTCCTAAGGCTATCAAGGAGGGCGTTTCCGAGGCTGAGGCTAACGAGCTCAAGGCTAAGTTTGAAGAGGCTGGCGCTACTATCGAGATCAAGTAATTTCATATTACTGATACTGAAAAAGGACTGCTCAGGCAGTCCTTTTTTTGTTATTCCTTTTCCTCGTCTGTCTGAGGCAGTATCTCCACGATGACCTTCCCCACGGTCTGGTCGGTGACCTCGGAGGCGGTGAGCCGGAAGCAGCCTGCCTCGACGGTCTCTCCCGCCTCGGGGATATGCTCCATGACGTCCGTTATCCACCCGCCGACCGACGTACACTCTGTCTGCACGAGGTCCTCATCGAAGCCGAGCTCCGCGAGCATATCGTCCACGCTCATATCGCCCGCGACCTCGAACCTGTCCGGCGCGAGGACAGTGATGTCATGCTCTATCTCGTCGTCCTCGTCGTAGATTTCCCCGACGAGCTCTTCGATGATGTCCTCGAGCGTGACGATACCCTTCGTGCCGCCGTACTGATCGGTCACGACCGCAAGGTGGAGCTTGGAGCGCTGCATATCGCGCAGCGCCTCGCTGATGAGCTTGGTGTCAGCGATGTGGAGCACCTCCTGCATGATCGTGCGGATATCGCTGCCGCCCTCGACGAGCATCTTGAAGAACGCCTTGTTGGTGATGATCCCGACGATATCGTCGAGGGATTTTTCATACACCGGCAGACGCGAGTACATCTCGGAGCTGAATATCTCCTTGATCTCGTCGATAGTCGAATCAGCGGGGATACCCACGACCTTCACGCGGGGGATAAGTATCTCGCTGACGGTTATCTCGTCGAATTCGAGCGCACTCTTGACGAGCTCGCTCTCCTGTTCCTCGATGACGCCCTGCTCCTCGATCTCGTCTATCATGTATTTGAGCTCGTCCTCGGTGACGCTCGGAGCAGCGTTTTCGCCCTTTGCGACGAGTGAGGAGAGCTTGTTCAGCAGGAACACGAGCGGCTTGAACAGCACGACCGTAGCCGAGAGCGGCGAAGCGAAGGCGAGCGCCAGTTTTTCAGCGTTTTTCTTGGCATAGGACTTTGGAATGACCTCGCAGAACACCAGCACGAGCAGCGTTATCACGATAGTGGAGATAAGTGCGCCGTTGTCGCCGAAGAAGCTGATGAAAACGAGGGTGCTGACGGACGACGTAGCGATATTGACGATATTGTTGCCGATGAGCACGGCAGTGAGCACTTCGTCGAAGTGGTTGGCGAGTTTAAGGGCGCGGGCGGCTTTTTTGCTGCCCTGCGCCTCGTAGTTTTTCAGGCGTATCTTATTGACGCTCGAATATGCGGTCTCGGAGGCTGAAAACAGCGCCGAGAATATCATCATGAGCAGAACGAGCATTATCTTGTATAAGTCAGAGTTATCCATATTTTCCCTTTCTCTTTCTATGATACTGACATTTTAACACATAGCGGGTGAAATGTCAACAATACAGGAAACACGCAGTAAAATGATTTAATTACATAAAATTTCGTAAAAAACTATGGTAATCCTGTTCCGTTTGTGATATAATAAGCTTGTATGTATTTTTATGACAGGAGTGTAACAGCATGAAATATAACAGGACGGGGCTCGCCGGCGATATCGGCTTCTCGACTATCATCGACGGGAAGTTCAAGACGTGCAGCCTTATCGTGCGCTTCATCACCGAGCTCAGCCGCAGCACAGCGGCAGCGAACGCGCTCGGCATAGGAGCTCTCAGCACCTCGAACAGCTCCCTGCGCACCCTCGCTGAGCTCAACGAGCAGCTCTCCGCACTCTACGGCTCAGGACTCAGCTCCTCGGCAGTAAAGCGCGGCGACGTTCAGGTGCTCACCCTCTCGGCTTCTTGGATATGTGATAAATACGCCATAGACGGCGAGGACATCAGCGGCGGTATGCTCGGGATAGTCCGCGACTGCCTCTTCGCACCGAACGTGACCGACGGCGCTTTCGACGGAGAATCCTTCATGATAACGAAAAAGGACCTCCTCGACCGTATCGACGCTGAGCTCAACAGCAAGCGAACCTACGCGCTCTCGCGTGCGGGAGAATTCGCATTCCGCGGAGAGCCTGCGGAGAATTCCTGCTACGGAACAAAGGAATCGGCGGAGGCAGTCACCGCAGCCGGAGCCTACGAGGCTTACAAGGCGCTGATGAGCGGCGCCCAGATCGAGATAAGCTACGTCGCCCCCGAGGAGGACGTGCGCGTACAGAAGCTGATAGAGGACGGCTTCTCGGCGGTAGGCAGGAGCGTAAAGCCCGTGACCTTCACCGGCAGGAGCCCCGTCCGCAGCGAGCCCGAGACCTTCTCGGACGAATTCGACGTGAGACAGTGCAAAATGGTGCTCACGTTCAAATCCGCCTCCGAGGACGTCATGGCGCTGAAGATGCTGAACACGCTGTTCGGCGCGACGCCTGTATCGAAGCTCTTCATGAACGTCCGCGAGAAGCTCAGCCTGTGCTACTACTGCGCGAGCCGCCTGATGACTCCCAAGGGTGCCCTCATGGTGGACAGCGGCGTTGAGCGCGGCAACATCGGCAAGGCAAAGGACGAGATCCTCCGCCAGCTCGACGAGATACGCAAGGGCAACATCACCGACGAGGAGATGTCGAGCGCCCTGCTCACCCTCGACAACGCACTGACGCAGGTCGGGGACACGCCGTCCTCGTATTCCTCATGGTACTTCGAGCGCTTCTGCGACGGCACCCGCATGACCCCCGAGGAGGAGTTCAGGGAGTATCAGGGCGTGACGAAGGCGCGTATCGTACAGGCTGCGAATTCGCTCGCGCTCGACAGCATATACATTATGTATGACAAGGAGGACAAGGAATGAGCGGAAAAGAGATCCTCAGGAGCCCCAATACCGGCGACAGCTGCATACACGTCAAGCACAGCAGCGGTCTGGACATCTACATCTGCGAAATGCCGGGCTTCAGCAGCGTCGAGGCGCTGTTCGGCACGAAGTATGGCTCGATAAACACGATGTTCAAAATGCGCGACGACAAGGACTTCACCGTCGTGCCGGAGGGCATAGCACACTTCCTCGAGCACAAGCTCTTCGAGAACGAGGACTGCGACGTCTTCGAGCTCTACGCGAAGACCGGCGCGAGCGGCAACGCCTACACCTCCTTCGACAAGACCTGCTATCTGTTCAGCTGCTCGAAGAACTATCAGGAGTCGCTGAAGATACTCCTCGACTTCGTTCAGAAGCCCTACTTCACCAAGCAGAGCGTGGACAAGGAGCAGGGCATAATCGGGCAGGAGATACAGATGACCAACGACAACCCCGAATGGCGCGTCTTCTTCAATATGCTGCGGTGTATGTACCACGAGCACCCGGTGAAGATAGACATCGCGGGAACGGTCGAGAGCATCGCGCAGATAGACGCAGACCTCCTGTACAAGTGCTACCATACGTTCTACAACCTCAACAACATGACACTGTCCGTTGCGGGAAACATCTCCGCGGACGAGGTGATCGCGATATGCGACGAATGCCTCAAGCCGTGCGAGGACAAGGGTCTGGAGACCGTCTTCCCGGACGAGCCCGACAGTATCGTGCAGGCTGAGATATACGAAAAGCAGCCCGTGGGAGCGGACATCTTCCACGTCGGCTACAAGTGCCGCGCGTGCAGCGGTCAGGAGAGACTGAAAAAGTCCACGGCGGCGTATATCGCTTCCTCACTCATAACGGACGCCTCCTCGGAGATGTACCAGAAGCTGCTGAAATCCGGAGCGATCAACTCGAGCTTCGGGTCGGAGGTCTTCCAGGGCGACGGCTACTTCACGGTGATATTCGCTGGAGAATCCGACGAGCCCGTGACGGTCCGCGACAGTATCGCCGCAGAGGTCACGAGGATATCCTCGGAGGGTATCTGCGACAAGGACTTCCAGAGGATAAAGAAGTCCGCTTACGGTCTGCTCGTCCGCGAGCTGAACAACGTGGAAGCGGTGGCAAATCTCATGATAAATTCGCACATGGACGGTGTGGGACCCTATGACCCGCTCCGGGCGCTCTCAGAGCTTACCCGCGAGGACGTCGAGAGCTTTGTGCGTGAAGAATTAAAGCGTGACCGCATGGTGATGTCGGTCATCGAAGGGACGGTGTGATATATGTATGCAGCAGTTGAAAGAATAACAGACCCCAACCAGATACAGTTCCCGAAGCTCGGGCTGAAGTTCAGTATAGACCCCACTGCGTTCAATATCGGCAATTTATCTATACAGTGGTACGGCATACTGATAACCTTAGGACTTGTGCTCGCTCTCGTTTACTGCTTCCCGAAGATGAAGCGCTTCGGACTTGACTCCGACCGCACTATCGACGCAGTTATCGGAGGCGTGTTCGGCGGTATCGTCGGCGCAAGGCTCTACTACGTCCTTCTCAAGTGGGATGACTACAAGGGCAAGGGCTTCAAGGAGATAATCAACACCCGAAACGGCGGACTTGCCATCTACGGAGGCATAATCGGAGCGCTGCTCGTGGGACTAATCGTCTGCAAGCTGCGCAAGGTGAAGGTGCTCCCCATGCTGGACATCACGGTGCTGGGCTTCCTTATCGGACAGGGCATCGGACGCTGGGGCAACTTCGTGAATCAGGAAGCATTCGGAACGAACACCAACAGCTTCCTCGGCATGACCGGCGGCAGGATACAGTCCACGATCATCGCTGAGACACAGATAGGCGGGGATATGTACAACAACGGCAACGTGACCATGTTCTGGGAGACGCCGGTACACCCGTGTTTCCTGTACGAATCCCTGTGGTGTCTGCTCGGCTTCGTGCTGCTGGCGTGGTACTCAAAGCGCCGCAAGTACGACGGACAGCTCTTCCTCATGTACATGGCGTGGTACGGCGCTGAGAGATTCTTCGTCGAGTCACTGCGCACAGACAGCCTTATGATCGGAAGCATACGCGCTTCGCAGGCACTTTCGGCTGTCATATTCATAGTGTCCGTGATACTCCAGATAATCATGCTCTCTAAGCTCCACCGCGACCCCGAGGGATACACGCTCTACTGCCACACCAAGGAATCGCGTCTGCTGCTCGAGGAATCGCGCAGGAGAAGAATGGGCGTCTCCGTTGAGGACTCCAAGATAGAGCTCGACGATGACGACGACTTTGACATCATGGACGATGACGACGACGAGGACGAAGACGGCGAGGACGAAGACGGCGATGACGAGGATGAAGATGAAGAGGACGAGGACGAGTCCGACGGCGAAGAAGCCGACGAAGACGAGTCTGACGGCGCAGAAGACGATGATAAGGGCGACGAAAAGCCCGCAGAGAGCCCCGAGGTAAAGACTGAGGATAAGACCGTCGATAAGCCCGCTGATGAAGCTGCTGAGGAAACCCCCGAGGAGAACTCTGACGGCGAGCCCGCTGAGGAGAAGAAGTCCGAAGAAAAATCCGAGGAAAAACCCGCTGAAAAAGACGAGGAGGAAGAATAATGGCACAGATAATAAACGGCAAGGAAGTATCCGCAAGCGTCAAGGCGGAGGTAGCGGCTGAGACTGCAAAGCTCCGCGACGAGCAGGGACTGAAGGTAGGTCTGGCGGTAGTCATCGTCGGCAACAACCCCGCATCGAGAGTATACGTCAACAACAAGAAAAAGGCTTGCGAGGAGGTGGGCTTCCAGTCCTTCGAGTACGCGCTCGACGAAAACACCACCCAGGAGCAGCTCCTCGACCTCGTTAACGTGCTCAACCGCGACGACAGAGTGAACGGCATACTCGTCCAGCTCCCGCTGCCGAAGCACATCGACGAGACTGCGATAATCAACGCAATAGCACCCGAGAAAGACGTTGACGCATTCCATCCGGTAAACGTCGGACACATCATGATCGGCAACTACTCGTTCCTGCCCTGCACACCGGCAGGCGTAATGCGCCTCATCGAGAGCACCGGCACGGACATCACCGGCAAGCAGTGCGTAGTCATCGGCAGGAGCAACATCGTGGGCAAGCCGCAGGCAATGCTTCTCCTCCAGAAGAACGGCACCGTGACTATCTGCCATTCCAAGACCAAGAACCTCAAGGAGATCTGCCTCGGCGCGGACATACTTGTAGTTGCTATCGGCAAGGCTAAGTTCGTGACAGGCGACATGATAAAGGAGGGTGCAGTCGTTATCGACGTCGGTATGAACCGCGACGAAAACGGCAAGCTCTGCGGCGACGTTGAATTCGAGTCCGCAGAGAAGAAGGCGTCGTTCATCACACCCGTACCGGGCGGCGTCGGCCCCATGACCATATCCATGCTCATGAAGAATACCCTCACCGCTGCAAAGCAGCAGGCAGGGCTGATGTAAGAAAAAAGGGACTCCCTCGGGAGTCCCTTTCTATATCCAAATTATTCTTCCGCCGGAGCGTCGGTGTTCTTGTGCAGCGGCAGCTCAACGATGAATGTCGTACCGCAGCCGGGCTTGCTCTCGGCACGCACCTCGCCGCCGTGGTACATGACCCCGTGTTTCACTATCGAGAGGCCCAGACCCGTGCCCTTTATCCGGCGCGAGCGGCTCTTGTCCACGCGGTAGAATCGCTCGAAGATACGCCCGATGTGCTGCTGCGGGATACCCATACCGGTGTCGCTGACAGTGATGACCGCCTTTGAGTGTTTCTGGGATATCTTCACGGTGTAGCTTCCGCCGTCATTGTTGTACTTTATGGCGTTGTCGCAGAGGTTGTAGATGACCTCGCTGATGACGGTCCGGCAGCCGTTGAAAACGACGTGACTGCCCGTGATATCGCCGGTGACATTCTTTTCAGCCGCCGCGGGAGCGAGCCTTCTTACCACCTCGTCACTGAGGTCATAGAGGTCGATATCCTCGGTCTCGCGCGGAACAGCGTCCTCGTCGAGCTTCGAGAGCGAAACGATGTCGTCGATGAGCGTGATGAGCCTGTCAGCCTCGCTGCGGATATTCCCGCCGAACTGCTGGACGTCCTCCGGCTTGACGATACCGTTGGCGAGCATATCGGCGCTGCCGTAGATAGTGGTGAGCGGAGTTTTCAGCTCGTGCGATACATTAGACGTGAACTCACGCCGCATGACCTCGAGCTGCTGCTTCTCGGTGACGTCCATGATGAATACGACGACGCCGTTGATCCTGTCGGAGGACTTCGCCGGGCTGGCGATGATCTCTCTGTCGCCGCCGTCTGTGTGTATCACGCACTCCGAGCGCTTGCCGCCCATAGCGTCATTGACACAGCGCCTGAACGTATCCGAGCGGTTGAGAGCGAAAATACTCTGACCCTCGCTGATCTGCCCCGCCCCGAGGAGCTCAGCCGCTGCGGAATTGCAGGTGAGTATCATCGACCTTGAATTCGCCGCGACTATACCCTCAGTCATGTGCTCAGTCACCTGATCGAACTGCTCGCGGCTGCGGCGCAGCTCGTCTATCTGGCGGCTGACACGGACATTCTGGCCGTGGAGCTTGACGAGCAGCGGCTCGAGCTCACGGTAGCGCTTGCCCTTTTTCGGGTCGTTGAGGTCGATCGAGTTTATCGGCTTGACTATCAGCTTTGAGGACACCACCGCAAAAAGCGCAGACAGCAGTATCAGCAGGATGATGACGATTATAGTCGGACGCAGCAGGCTCACCACCTGTGCGGAGTAGGTCGTGTGTCCGCCCGACACTCGCAGGACAGTCCCGTCATCGAGCCTTATAGCGTAGTAGAAAGCAGTGCCCTTCGTCGTAGCGGAGTATCTTGACGCACTTCCGCTGCCGTTTTTCTGGGCAGCCTTTATCTCAGCGCGGTCGGAGTGATCCCCGAGGCTGCGCACGTCCTTGTCGGAGTCATAGATGACCTTTCCGCTGCGGCTCACCCACGTCACACGCAGGTAATCGCCGAAATCCGTCTCATTGAGGAAGCGTCCCCCGTTCATCTTGATACCGCTCGCGATGACCTCAGCCTGTGTGGCGAGACCCTCCTGCGACCTTGCGATGGAGATGCTCTGTGTGACGGCAGTTATGAACATGAACGACAGTATCATCGCGATGAACGACACTGCCATTATGCTCGCGAATATCCTTTTGGTCACTTATCCTCCACCACCTTGTACCCGGCTCCGCGCACGGTCTGGACCACGTCCCCACAGTCCCCGAGCTTAGCGCGGAGCGTCCTGATATGTACATCGACGGTACGGCTCTCTCCCGCGAAGTCATAACCCCAGACCTGCCTGAGCAGCTCGTCGCGCGAGAAGACCGTGCCCTTGTTCTTCATCATCAGGAGCAGCAGCTCATATTCCTTGTGGGTGAGGGATATCTCATTTCCGCCTGCGATGACAGTGTGCTTCTGCGGGTGTATAGTGACTCCTCCGCTGCTGAGGACAGCGCCCGTCCCGGACGCCCCTCCGGAGCGCCTGAGCAGAGCCTTCACGCGGGATATAAGCTCCATTATCCCGAACGGCTTCGCTACGTAATCGTCGGCGCCGGAATCGAGCCCCGCGACCTTATCGTACTCCGTGCCCTTTGCAGTGAGCATTATGACGGGGATATCCGCGGTATCGGGAGCGCCGCGCAGGCTCCTCAGGACGGACAGACCGTCCTCCTCGGGGAGCATGATATCGAGGAGTATGAGCTCAGGGAGCTCCTTCGCGAGCGCCGCGCGGAACGCTGAGGGAGTCTCGAAGGCAGCAGTTTCAAAGCCTGAATTGTTAAGTGCATAGGTGACGAACGCGCGGATACCGCCGTCGTCCTCGAGCATATAGATCATGATCTTACCTCCTAACGGGAGCAATTGAAATCGTACTTCCATTTTACCATACTTCGACCGGAAACGCAAGGGAGTGAGACGTTTTATGACGGCAGATGTTGACATTTTGCACATCGGGCAGTATAATTAAGAAAAAATGCAAGGGAGCAGATATCATGGCAAGATATGTAGAAAACAACCTCAGACCTTCGGAACGTCTCATAGCAAAGGCGACGATAAGCACTGTCCCGCTCGTCCCGACATTTCTGATGAGCTTCCTGCTCGTCTGCATAGGAGCGGTCATTTCCAAGCTCATAGAAGACGATGTTCCCGTCGTCATCGCCTTTATTGTCGCGATAATCTGCGTCATCATCGGCATAATCAAGCTGAAGAGCACAGAGCTCGGCGTAACTGACAAGAAGATAATCGGCAAGACCGGCGTCATCGTCAGACAGTCGCTCGACGCCTATCTCGAAAAGATAGACAACTTCGCGCTGGACGAGACATTTTTCGGCAGACTTTTCGGGTATTCAACGATACAGATATGCACCACCTCCGCAAGAATGCGCTTCGGCTACATCAAGGACGCAATGGCGTTCAAGCACATCGTAATGGACTGCATAGACGCCCGTGAGAAGGAAAGGCTCTACACGCAGGCGCAGTACATACATCAGCTCAGCGACCCGAACTTTGCCGCCGCTCCACCGGAGGCAGACGCACAGGAGACTAAGGCGATACAGACCCCGTCATTCATGCCGCAGGGCAACTTCTGTGCCTAGTGCGGGAACAAGCTCCGGTCTTCCTCGCAGTTCTGCAGCGCGTGCGGCGCGCCCGTCCCGACCGACAGAACATACTGATACCCAAACCTCCCCGCCCGGGGAGGTTTTTTCTGCTTTGCTGTTGCACTTTTCGATGAATCATGGTATAATAAAGGGTACGCTAAAAATAGAATTGGGGGCATTTTTGTGAGACACAGAACGATAACAGCAATGATATTCACAGCAGTCCTGCTGACGGGCTGCTCGGAAAAGGAACAGCCGAGCGCACCGCTGCCTAAGGAGGCTCCGTACGAGCCCGTAGCAGCACGCAGCATAGTCTATTCGTGGCAGAGCGCATACGAGGCGAAGCTCCGCGAGTTTGCGGCTTCCGCGGACTACGTCGCACCCTCGGTCAGCGGCGTTGACGGCTCCATGTTCGACCTTGCCGACATCACCGGCGACGGCTCCCCGGAGCTCATCATCTCACCCTCCGCTGAGCACAGCACCTCCTGCACGGTCTACACCTGCGCGGACGGCGCCATAAAGGAGCTCGGCACCATCGGCCGCGACTTCGGCACCTTCACCTACTATCAGCAGATAGGCACGATAGGGGAGGAGTTCTACGGAGACGGCTTCGTAACGGGCAGCTTCAGCAAGTGGAACGGCACGGAGTTCGAGCAGCAGCTGACCTATATGGACAACAGCGTGGCAGCAATGGAGGGCGTCGAGATATCCCACAAGATAAACGGCGAGGAGGTCAACCTTCCCGCCTACGACGAGGCGATGAAGCCCTATACCGAGGCGAAGTCGGTATCCCTCGGAAGGAAGTACACCTTCGGCGACGCCTCGATAGACTACGCCATGCACTGCGGCGAGAGCTGGGGCGCGCTGAACGTCCTCTCGCCGGAGCAGAAGGCACAGTTCCAGAAAAAGCTCGCGAGCACCGTTAGCTACATCACCGCGGAAGACAACTACGCCTTTGAGCTCTGCGACATCGACGGCGACGACACGCCCGAGCTCATACTCTCCTACGGTTCTAACCCGAGCTCAGTCTGCCGCATCTACAAAGCCGGCGAGACCGACCTCATCGAGCTCGAGGGCGGCTACGGCGAAAACGGAAAGCTCGCCGTGGACATCACCTTCCACGTCTTCTTCCCGCCCATTGACGCTTCCGCGGCGCAGTCGCTCGACGGCTCAGCCGCTTCCGGATACACCCGCTCCGACAGCATAATGTGCGTCGGAAGAAAGTACATCCTCGACGAACTCACGCTCACATCGGCGTTCGTTTGAACGGAGGGACTATGGCAAGATCGCGATTCATCTACACCTGCAACCAGTGCGGCTATGAGAGCTCCAAGTGGAACGGCAAATGTCCGTCCTGCGGCGCGTGGAACAGCTTCGAGGAGGAACTCGCAGAGCCGTCCCCGTCGTCGTCCGCAAGAGGGTCTTCCCAGCCCGCCGCAGACCTCTCCGACTCCATAATGGAGCTCGAGGAGATAGGCGTTGACAGCGACGTCCGCTACGACACAGGTATCGGCGAGCTCAACCGCGTGCTCGGCGGAGGACTTGTAAAGGGCTCGCTTGTGCTGCTCGGCGGAGAGCCGGGTATAGGCAAGAGCACGATACTCCTCCAGATATGCCAGTTTCTGGGCGAGGAGCACTCCGTCCTGTACGTCTCGGGAGAGGAGTCCGCACGGCAGATCAAGCTCCGCGCACAGCGCCTCGGCGTTGACACCGAGAACCTCTACATACTCACCGCGACCGACGCAGAGGCGATAGCCGACACGATAGCGAGCTCCGCGCCCGACATAGCCATAATCGACTCCATACAGACTATGAGCATATCGCGGATAACGTCCAGCCCGGGCAGTATCACGCAGGTGCGCGAGTGCACGAACCTGTTCATGCACACCGCGAAGGACCGCGAGATACCGGTGATAATCGTGGGACACGTCAACAAGGACGGCGCGATAGCGGGACCAAAGGTCATGGAGCACATCGTGGACGCCGTGCTGTACTTTGAGGGCGAGCGCCACCAGAGCTACCGCCTGCTGAGGGCAGTGAAGAACCGTTTCGGTTCGACGAACGAGATAGGCGTGTTTGAGATGATAG
>JAEEGL014168042.1_pt1 | contig 100817 bp, 131 predicted proteins | sample 9134231 | NCBI WGS metagenome assembly JAEEGL01 (sample SAMN16246548, study PRJNA631951) | gut metagenome | biome: gut microbiome; feature: rumen; material: fiber-attached | host: Bos | place: Iran: Karaj | collected 2018-10 | reverse complement strand
ACCACTTAAATATTAAAAAGATATGGATTATGTCCATATCTTTTTTAATGGTGCCGATGGTGGGACTCCACTTTGGTCCACTTCATTAAAACAGTTCAGTGGTGTGTTTTAGCCTTCGCACATGCTAGCCTTAACTAGCTTGTGCTTGGCAAACTCCTTTTCGAGCCCACCACTTAAATATTAAAAAGATATGGATAATGTCCATATCTTTTTTAATGGTGCCGATGGTGGGACTCGAACCCACATGATTTCTCGCAGCATTTTGAGTGCTGTGCGTATACCAATTTCGCCACATCGGCATAGTATAAAACAAACATAACGCTTGTGGCTACATATACAGCTGCTGTAAGAAGCAAAGCTTCAACAGCGCTAGCAAATTTCGCCACATCGGCATAATCTGTTTATTTACAAAAATTATTTTAGCACAATTCTTTTTGCGTGTCTACCTTTTTTGTAATTTTTTCATAAAAGAAGTATTATTGTATCAATTAATAAAAACATAAAATTAAAGAAGATGAATAAATATAAAATTTATTCATCTTCTAAATATTCTTCATTTAAATCTTCAACTTCTTCTTTTTGTTTTTTCATTTGTTCTTTTATTTCTATATTTTTTATTACAGAATCTTCATTTTCGCTTTCATCTTTTTTACAAAATTTTTCTATAATGTCTGGAACATAATCAACAATTTTATCTAAAGTTGATTCATGACAAATCGGCATTAGTTTTATATTATCATTATTAATTACTAAAAATGCAACTGGATTTATTGTAACTCCTGCTCCACTACCACCTCCAAATGGAAGTTTGTATTGCATTTCCTCTTCTTTTTCCTTTTTCTTATATTCATCTAATGTCTCTGTATTAAATTCACTTCCACCTGCTGCAAATCCAAAACAAACCTTAGAGATTGGAATAATCATAATATTTCCAGATGTCTCTATTGGCTCTCCAATTATTATATTTACATCAACCATATCTTGTATACTATTCATTGCGGTTTTCATTAAACCTTCTATAGGATGTTCACTCATATTATATTCTCCTTAAATTATACTTTTATTTATTTATTAACTTTTTCTCAAAATAAATATAAACCTTTTTTGTTTTTTAATACTACGCTATCTAAACATATTGTAATTTTTCCTGAAAAATCAATTTTCAATTTATTAAATTCAGGTAATATTTTATATCTAATTTTTTGAATATCTTCATTTTTATATTTTAAAGCTATTGGAATCACACTTGATATTAAAACAACTAGAATATTTGTAAATAAAATATCTGGTGCACCAATTTTTAATATAAAATTTGATTCTTCTATTTTTAAATTTGCTTTTTTAAGAATTCTTATTTGATCTTTAATATTTAGTTTTTGACTAAATATCTTTTTTTTCAATTTTTTAATTATCTTGTTATTTATTATTTGATTATTACGAATTTTTATTCCAAAAAAACTTACACTATTTTTGTTTAAATTTAAAATTAAAAACGGAATTACTCTCCATAAATATATTTTTATCAAAATCTTATAGTCAATAGTTTTTTTATCAATATAAACTTTAAATATAATTATTTTTATTTTTAAAAAGATTATTCCAAATAAAAATAATATAAAAAACAAAAAAACTAACCACATAAAATCACCTATTTATTGGTTAGTTTTTCCTATTACTTTATTTTTATACTAAGATATCATCTTCAGTAAACTCTTTTTTTCTTTTTGACACAACAATATCTCCAAATAGTTTTTCTTGTTTTGTATATATCTTGTTTCTTCTACCAAGTTCTAATACACCATTAAAAGCTGTAACTACCTCTGCTTTTGGTTTTTCTTTTAAAGAAAACATTTTTCCAAAAATAAAATTTGGTTTTTTTACTAATTCTTTATAAATTTCTCTGACTTTATCTGTAACACTATATTCATCTGAAACAGCAATTTTTGTAATATTATTACTATATTCATTTTTCTTGTCTAAATTTCTTTGTATCAAATTTTTATAACTATTTATAATGTCATCTTCAGAAAATTCCATATCTAATTGTTGTTTTGGAAGATCTATATGTTCTGGAAATTTAAAAGTTCTTCTTGAATAATCTTCAAATCTTTCTTTTAAAGTTTTACAAATTTCTTTATATTTTTTATATTCAATTATTCTTCTGATCAGCTCTTCCTCAGTAAGTTCAGCCTCATCTTCAACTTGCTTTGGCAACAAACCTTTTGATTTTATTAAAAGAAGAGCTGATGCCATTACTAAAAACTCACTAGCAATTTCTAGATTTAATCTTTCTTGCTCATTTAAATACTCGATATATTGGTCTGTAATTTTATCTAATGATACTTCATAAATATCTACTTTTTCTTTATCGATTAAATAACAAAGCAAATCTAAAGGTCCTTCAAAATTATCTAGTCTTACTGCATATTTAGTTGATTCTAATGATAAAATTCTATTGTTCATATTTTCCTTCTATTCCGTATATTTTAATTAAAAACAATGTTATTATAGCATTTTATTTTATATTAGTAAAGAATTTTACTATAATTATCTTTATATTTCACTTAACTCTTCAGTTCTTTCACTTGCCTCTCCTAACATTACTCTTTGTGCATTTTTCAACTGTGCTGGATGAACTGTTTTTATTGCTGATATAAGCTCATTTTCTCTTCTTGAGTCTCCTCCATATATATAAAATGCTAAGTCATAATTTCCAACAGATTCTGATGACTGATATCTCTTTTGAGATTTAAATTTTCCTTTATTATACACTTGCAAATGATTTTCAAAATCTTTATCACTTTTTAACATATTCTTAGGTATATTTAAACCTAATATTGGTTGAATATCCCATGTTAAATCAAACCAATACCATTTTCCATCTAATTTTATTTGATTCCACATGTGTACAGTATTATAGGTTTCTCCATTCTCTTTTTGTAGCTCCCTATCACCACTTACACAAATAATATCAAATCCCAAACATCGAAAGACATTTCTAGAAGTTTCTGAAATGCCTGAGCATACTGCTCTACCTTCTCCATCTATATTTACAACTGCAAGAGCTCCTAACATACTGCTACATTGAAAGCTTTCTTCACTATTAATTGTTTTATTATCTATTTTTTCACACAATTCATCATCATAAGTCACTAGGTGAGCCAATCTTCTTATAATTTTTCCAAATATTTTCTTTTCTCTGTTAGGATCATCTTTAGCAATATCATTACAAGCGCCATCAATAATCCTATCTATTTTTTCTCTACAATTTTTATATTGACTAACAGAATATTTCATTGGAATCAAATGATTTGCAGCAGAGTCAATTATATCAATTGTTTTTATGTCTATAGCTTGACTTACTTCTTCTATTCTTTGAATTGGCAAGTCTGCTGCACTTTTTATTTCAATAGAACAAAATAATTTAAAACCTTTTTTCATCAAACTTGTTATTTTCTCAATTGTTTCTTTGCTTAAACTATCTATTTTTATACTAATCGTATATTCTTGGTTTTTATCAATTCTATCTTGAAATAATTCAATTACATCCAGCTGATTAATACCAGCAAACTCTAAAATAGAAAAAATTTGACTAGTATAATCCAAATCATTTTTAGAAATAAATCCATCACAAATTTTAAGAATTTCATCTTTTAACTCATTTTTAATTTCTTTAGGCAATAATGAATAAATTCGAACTAACTCTTCCATAAAAAAATATACTGTTTCTTCTAATTCATCCTCTAATAAATAGCATTTTTTTATTTCTTGTTCATCATATTGTTTTAATCGCGTTAAAAATCTTTTTACTATTTCTTTAAATCCAGGCTTTTGTTTTATCGCTGAATCTGCATCTTCTAATATATGTATATAATTGTTCATTTCTAAGCCATCTAGATTCTGAGATATTATCAAATTCAAAATTTCATCAAAAAATTCATTTTGAACAGAAGGTTTAGTATCTTTCCAAATCTTACGTAACATATTAAATAAATCTTTAAAATTCCATTCAGAAATTATTACATTAAATATAGCTCTTTGTGAAATATCATCTAAATTCTTCCAACCATCTGTTATATTTCTATTTAACTTCATTTTTTGCTCTAATGGTCCGGGAGGATCATTAGGGCCTCTCTCCTCATATTTTATTTTTTCTTCTCTAATTTTATCTGAAAGCTCTTTATATTTTCTCATCATTTGCATCATTTCAATTGTGTCTGAATATATTGAGCCAAACAATATCTTAGCTTTCTCTTTATTAATTAAAAAGAAAGAATCTATCAAATTCTTTGGGTCAACATTATCTAAAAAATATTTTCTAATTAAATATCTTAATTTATTATCTCTTTTTAATTTTTGTCTAGAATTAGAATGCTTTTCTTTTAACAAATTAGCAACTTGACTTTTTATACTATCATCTTTTATTTGTAATTTACTCACAAATTGATAAAATGGTAATACATTAAAATTTTCAATTATATTCTGTATCTCATCTTTTGAAAACATTTATATTTTTTCCTCTTTTTATTAATTATTTACTTTTTAAAAAACATTATTATTTTGTTAAGAATTCGTTTAAACAAACTCTCTTTTTTAACTACAATTTGTATGTTTTCTGATTTACTAATAATGTTATTTTTTCTATCAACTATTTTTTCTTCTTTTGGAAATAATTCATTAATTACAACATTTTTTAGCTTTTCAGACTTTACGTCATTTTCTTTTAATGCTTTTATCACTTGCTCTTTTTTTATCTCATCATCACACCAATATGAATAATGTAAAAAAGCAAGTATACTTCTAGTCTCATCTTTTAAATCTAATTTATCTATATGATTTTCATATGAATAAATAGGCGTATATTCTTTACTTTTATTCTTTTCTATATGTTCAATTAACTCTTGTGGAAGTTTATCTATGTATTTGCTACCCAATAACCAGAGTATTTCACTTATTTCAGAATATGCTTCTCTAGTTTTAATATCCATGTTTTCTCCTTTAGCAACAATAGTTTTGATTATATTGAAAAACTATATTTTTCTTTTTTAGTAATTCCAGTGCATCATCGTCAAATTTACTTCCATCTAATTTTAGAATTCTTAATGATTCTAAATTTGTAAGTTCTTTTAAATTTTTTATTGCACAATTATATAAATATAGCTCTTCTATTTCATAATTCATCAAATCATTTATATCAATATTATCAACGTTAATAAGTTTTAAAAATGTTACTTTATTTAGATTTACATGATTTTTAAAATCGAATTTTTCAGGACATACAACAATTAAAGTTTCTATATTATTAACTAGTTGAATGTTGTTTTCAAATCGACAATAATTAAATGAAATTGATTTAAGATTTTGCATATTATTTATTTTTTGCATTATTTCATTAGTAATAGTCAGTTTTTGTATAATTAATTTTTCTACATATTTTATACATTCAAAGTCTTCTGCATCATAATGAATTCTTTCTAATTTTTCATTTACATTATTTATGACAATACTTTTTATTTTCTTTAATTCATTTTCTGAGATATCTTCATCCATTTTTTTAGAAAACGTGTTATAAATGTTTTCTTTTAAATACTGATTTTTTATCGTCATAATCTTCTCCTATTCATAATAATTCTCTTTTGTTAACTTCTATATAATATTATATATTTAGTGAAATACAATATCAAGAAATTTTAATAAAAAATGAACATTTAAGGAACGTCCCTAAATGTTCATTTTCGCTTATTTTTCTAGCAAAACCACTTGGTGATTTTGTAGTGACTTTTGTACATCTATAACTCTTTGGTTGCTTGAACCTCTCCATTTTAAAGTTGGATTATGTTCTTCATCATGATATGTTCCATCAACAAGAACATCAACATAATTTAAGACTTCCTTGTCTTTCAAGTCTTGATCAAATTTAAATCCAGACCAAACCCATAAATTCTTTTCAGGATATTTTTCTTTAAAAGCTTTTGCAAGTTTTGTTGTTCCTTCTATATTATTTGGATGCATTGGTTCTCCACCTAATATTGAAAGACCTTTAATATGTCCTTTTGAACACAAGTCTAAAACTTCATTAATTGTATCATCATTAAATTCTTTTCCTGCATTAAAATCCCATGTTTCTTGATTAAAACAATTTTTACAATGAAAAGCGCATCCTTGCATGAAAATAGAAACTCTTACACCTGGTCCATTTGAAATGTCCATTTTCCTAATCAAATTATATCTCATTTTTATTTTGCCACCTTATTATCAACATGTAGAACTCTTTCTTTTATTTCTTGAGTTCTTCCTTTATTCCAGAAATTTGTTCCAATATAACCACATGTACGTCTTGCAACATTTAATGTGTTATGATCTCTATTACCACAGTTTGGGCAATACCATTCATAATTATCGTCTATTTGCATTTCTCCATCAAATCCACAAACTTGGCAATAGTCTGATTTTGTATTTAATTCTGCATACATAATGTTATCATAAATAAATTGAATTATTTCTAATACAGCATCTAAATTATTTTGTAAGTTTGGTGTTTCAACATAAGAGATTGCTCCACCAGGGCTTAATTGTTGAAATTCACTCTCTAAAGCAAGTTTTGAGAACGCATCTATTTCTTCAAATACAGGAACATGATAAGAATTTGTAATATAATTTCTATCAGTAATTCCTTCAACAGTTCCAAATCTTTCTTTTAAGCATTTTGCAAATTTATATGTTGTTGATTCAATAGGAGTACCATAAACTGAATAATCTATATCTTCTTCTGCTTTCCATTTTTTAGCTGCATCATTTAATCTATTCATTATTGCCAAACCAAATTCTTTTCCTTCACCATTATCTGTATGAGAATGGCCAGTCATATATTTAACACATTCATATAGTCCTGCATATCCAAGTGAAATTGTAGAATATCCATGATGTAATAATTCATGAATTGATTCTCCTTTTTCTAGTCTTGCTAATGCGCCATGTTGCCATAATATTGGAGCTACATCAGAAGTAGCATTACTTAGTCTCTTATGTCTTATTTGTAATGCCCTATGACAAAGCTCTAGTCTTTCATCAAGTATTTTCCAGAATTTGTCCATATCTTGTTTTGAAGATAAAGCAACATCAGGTAAATTAATAGTTACAACACCTTGATTAAATCTACCATAATATTTTCCTTTTCCTTCTACATAGTTTTTCGCTTTTGCAATATTTCCTAAGCTCATTGTTCTGTCTGGAGTTAAGAAAGATCTACATCCCATACAAGGATAGCATTCTCCTTCGCCTTTTTCATTTATTTTTAATTTTTTCATCATTTTTTCTGAAATATAATCTGGAACCATACGTTTTGCAGTACATTTTGCAGCAAGTTCTGTTAAGTACCAATATTTACTATCTTCATGAATATTGTCTTCTTCAAGAACATATAAAAGCTTTGGAAATGCTGGTGTAATATATATACCTTTTTCATTCTTAAATCCTAAAATTCTTTGATTTAAAAACTCTTCAATAATCATTGCAAGCTCATCTTTATATTCATCAGTTTCACCTAAGTACATATTAACTGATAAGAATGGTGCTTGTCCATTTGTATTTGTCATAGAATTTACTTGATAGTTAAATGTCTGTACACCATCTTCAACTTCTTTTCTAGTATCTTGATCAGCAAATTTCTTGCAATCCTCTTCAGATAAATTTCTTGCTTTGTATTTTTTGTAATATTTTTCATAACTAGCTCTTACGAATGGAGCTAAATGTGAAAGTGAAACAGTTGCTCCACCATAACTAGATGATGTGACAGCTAAAATAATTTGTGTTGCAATTGTTGCAGCTGTAATAAATCTATGTGGTTTTTCTATCATAACACCATTTATAACTGTTCCATTTTGTAACATATCATCTAAGTTTATTAATTCGCAATTGTGTAATGCGTTTTGTGCAAAATAATCAGCGTCATGGAAATGAATAATTCCTTCATCATGTGCTTTTACAATATCTTCTGGAAGTAAAAATCTTCTAGTAATATCTGTACTTGTAATACCAGCTAAATAATCTCTTTGAGTAGTAACAACTTCTGCATTTTTATTAGAGTTTTCGTTATTCCAATATTCGTTTTCACCCTCTATTAATTCTTTAATGCTTTGGTCTGTAGTATTTGCTTTTCTAACTAATTCTCTAGTATATCTATATGTAATATATTTTTTAGCTAATTGATATTTATCAAATTCCATTAATTTTTCTTCAATTATATCTTGAATATCTTCAACTAATATTCTCTTCTTATTTAAGTCTTCGATATACTTAATTATTTCTTCAATTTCTTCTTTTGTTGCTTTTTCTTTTCCCCTAACTTCGTTGTTTGCTTTTCCTATAGCGATTCTGATTTTTTCTGGATCGTAATCTACTATATGTCCATCTCTTTTTACGATTTTCATTTCCTTGGTTCCTCCTTGATTATTTATCTTGAGATGATTTTATGCATAATAACAATATTATACAAGTTGCACTTGCAACTTTTCGAAAAATATGCTAAAATCGCTGTGAGGTGGTATTTATGTCTATTACAAAGACTCCTTTTGATAATTTATCAAAACTACAAATCACTAAACTCTATGATTTATTGGGAGTTCACTTATATAAATATAAAAAAGATCAAGAAGTACTTTCAACCATTAAAAATGATAATATCATTGGTATTATTTTAAATGGTTATGCTCAAATAATTCGTACTGAATATAATGGTAATGAGATTATAAGTGATAATTTAGAAGAAAATGATGTCTTTAGTACTTATATTTCTGCAACTAATAGTGATAATTTTCAAATTCTCGCAAAAGAAAATGTTGAAGTTCTAGTAATTGACTATGATAAATTGTTAAATCCAAAAAACTTAAAATATAACTACTTTAATGTTTTTTTTAGAAACTTGTTTGATATTATTAATGAAAAATATAAAGAAACTACCGATAGAGTTAAAATATTAGAAAAGAAACAAATTAGAGATAAATTGCTAGAATACTTTGAAATAGAACATAAAAAAACACATTCAAGGTATATTTATTTGCCTTTTAACTTTAAAGATTTAGCAGATTATTTAGCTATCAACAGATCTGCTATGTTTAGAGAATTAAAGAATCTAAAAGAAGAAAAGTTTATAGAAGTAAAAGATAGAAGAATTACTTTGTTATATAAAATTCATTAGAGTGAACAAAAAGGTGAACAAAATGAGACGTCCCATTTTGTTCACTTGCTAATTTTAGTAATCTTCATAATAATTTTTAATCTTTTCTATTGTTCCATCTTTAGAAATTCTTTCAAATTCTTTTCTATAAATTAATTCTGTATATTCTTTATTAAAATAATCTTTTTCAAATTTTACTCGTCTTTCTATTAATATTGGGTTATTGGTCCACAAATTAAAATGTCCTGTCTCATTTATTCTTTTCATAATATAAGAATAACATCTTTCAAAATGATCTTCAAAATCTTTTATATCAGGATAATTCTTAATAGAAGTTCCTAATTGTCTTTTAGCTAATATTTCAACATCAAAATCCCTATCAGAATCTGAAAGAACTTTTCCATATATATTTCTTGGTGAAATCTTTCTAGAACCCCTATGATCTTCAACAGCTTCTTTCATAATTTGAATTTGTTCCAAAGTAAAAAACTTTTTTAATTCTATATCATTTTCCAATATCTTGCCAGATTCAAACTCATGCTTATCTCTATTAATACTCAATCCAACGTCATGATATGCCGCCATTGTATAAGCCATGTTTTTATCTAAATTATAAAAATCTGCTAACATCATGGCATTTTTAATTACATTTTCTATATGTATCATTCCGTGAGAATAAAATCTTTCATATTTAGGAAAAATATTTTGCTCTATATATTTTATTAACTCTTGATTCATTTTAACTCCTACTTCATAATTAATAATATTAATTACTCTCTTTTCTTAAAATATCATCAACTAAAGTTAAAAGTTTTTGCTCAGATTCTTGATCATAATTATTATAAAAGAAATAATCAAATTGATTTCTTAAGTTATCATCCGAAATTATTTTGTTGTAATGCTCATCCATTTCTGTTAATCTTTCTATTTCTTTTTCTTTTGGCAAATGTCTTTCTAAAGTCTTTTGTTTTGCAAGTTCTATATCTGATGGAAAAATATATATTGTTTTAATATCTGGTCTAACTTTTTTCCAATCATAGATAGTTGTGTAATGCATTTCAAAAATCATATTTTTATTTGAAAAAATTTCATCTTTTAAATAACCATATTGTCCGCCAAACACTCCAAATTTATATGCAATCTTTCCTTCTTCATTTAACTTATTTAATTCATCATCACTCATAAAATATTGTTTATCTTCCCCTACTCTTGCAGCTCTAGTCCTAATTGTATGAACTTTTTCCAAATATAATTTTTGAGAAATCTTATCTACAAAAAAAGATTTTCCTACTCCAGTAATTCCAACTAAAGCTAATAACATTTTATTCCTCCTAAAAATATTTATTTTAATTCTTATTCAATTTCTTTATCTTCATTTAATTGCAAATTGCTATTATCAATTTTTTCCATAACTAGAGTCCTTACAAACAAATCTAATTCAGAACCTGGAGAAAAGTCAGCTGAGAAATAATTTCTAATAATTTCATTTTGATTTAATTTTTCATATGTACCTTTTGATTTATCACTTACAGCTACAAATACATTTCTTCCTCCAATGTTATGTACATGTCTAAAAGCTAGTCCATCTGTTAATCCATCTCCAAAATATACAATATCATTTGTTCCACCATTAGCTTGTCTTATTCTTTCTATAACATCAACCTTCTTTTTATCAGATAGTAAAAAATTTATATCTCCAAAATTTTCACCGACCTGAGAAAAAGTAACTCCATAAATTCCATCCACTAATGAAGCTACTGGTGTTTCTCTTACATATTCTTCAACTCCAGATGTAACTATATAATGTTTGTGTCCTGTTTTCGAAGCTCCAAATCTCGTCAAAAAACCAATAACACCTTCATTGAATCTAGTGTCTTTAGCTCCTAAACACACATTATTTCTAGTCATTGGAATACTATTTTCTCTCAAAATACTCATATAACAATTATAATAAGCTTCATAAAACCCCATTCCACTTTCCATTATAGATTTAACTCGATCCATCAAAGTAAAATCATTATATCCACATTTTTTTAAAATAGGATACTGTGGCAAAGAATATGGAGTTAGTGTTCCGTCAAAATCGTATATAAAAATCATTTTATCTTGTTATTTCACTCCATCCCATTCATCATAAAATTCTTTTAAAAATTCTTCTATATATTCATGTCTATGAATTGCCATTTCTTTTGCTTTTTTTGTATTCATTAAATCTTTTAATTTTAATATTTTTTCATAAAAATGATTTATTGACGTACCAACATTATTATAATATTCTTCTGCTGTCATATTCTCTTTAAATCTCATATTAGGTATATGCATAGGAGTATTATGATTTCCCCCATATGCAAATGTTCTTGCTATTCCAATTGCCCCTAACGCATCTATTCTATCTGCATCTTGAACAATCATTCCTTCTATTGTATCTGGAGTTTGTGTATCTTTTCCTTTAAATGAAACTTGAGATATGATATGACATATTTTTTCTATTCTATCTTCTGGGTAATTTTGACTGTTTAAAAATCTTTTTGCATTAGCAAATGGCTCAGCATTTTTTCCTACTAACTTATAATCATCAACATCATGTAATAATGCTCCTAAATATACTAATTCTTTATCGCAATTTTCAGTTTCTGCAATATTTACAGCTAAATTATATACTCTTAAAGTATGATAAAAGTCATGACCACTAAATTCATTTTCAAAAAAATCTTTTACAAACGAAATTGCATTATCAATTATATTTTCCATATTCTTTTCTCCATTTAATTTATATATATTTTTATAAAACTATCTCTAAATAACTTTTTTATATCATATACAATTAATTTAAATTTGTAAATAATTATTTTAAAGTATTTTTAAAATCAATTTCATTTTAGATACTTAAAGCTCTACTACTCTAATTCGTTGACTTTTATGGTATTTTATGATATAATATTTTAGAATTTATTTCAAATTTTATAAATAAGAAAGGTCTTGGTAAAATGTTACAAGATTATTTTAAGCGGAATCGAATTCCTTTATCTAAAGAAGACAATGAATTATCTAAATTAATTGATTATTACTCAAAAATTACAAAACGTATTAGAATTCCAATTCTTTTAATTTCATTTGCATTATATCTCATTTTAGGCTACTTTTCAATAATTAACGAGAAAAATAGTAATTTAATACTTGGATGTATAATAGGCATTTATTGGCCAGGTAGTCAACTTTTAATAATTGTATTGACAACTTATTCATTCAGAAAAATAGAAAATGGAAAGTTGGCTCAGACAATTGCAGCAAGGAACAAAGTATTTAATGCATCAATAATTTTTAAAAGAATTCCTACTTTGGAAGAAGCTACTAACACTTCTTGTCTACGTGGCATTCCGCACCTTGGATTAAATTTTTCTGCTTTTATTGGAGGTTGTATTAATACTTTTGCAGTTTTTCTGAATCCTCCTAATATGAATATTGGGTATTTGCTTATTATTACAATAATTCCTTATATTTGGTTCTTTGCTGAAGGATTTAGATGGCTCGAAAAACTGACAACAAAAAAGCCTAATTCTGAACAAATTAGGCAAGAAATTGAAAAACTTAAGGAAGTCAAACACAGTTAAGGCATTTATAATTAATAGAATCTGTATTTCTAAACATTTTGTTAAAAGCAATAATTAACTTCGATACGCAATAAAAAACAATTTCCTGTACATCAAATAATTTATGTGCAGGAAATTGTTTTTTTGTTATTTATCAAGTTTTAAAATAATAAAAGGTATAATATCTTTGATACTATACCTTTTATTGGTGGGCAGGGCTGGATTCGGCAAAGCCCGCGTCGTAAAAACAATCCAAAGGGATTGTTTTTGTCTTATTCGAAAACTGGTTCCCGACCAATTTTCTCATCGACCACTCCTTTTCGAATCCATCCTATCATAAAAAAATAAAAGGCATAGCATCGTTGATACTATACCTTTTATTGGTGGGCAGGGCTGGATTCGAACCAGCGTACGCTCTCGCGGCCAGATTTACAGTCTGGTGCCATTAACCACTCGACCACCTACCCAATTAATGACTTTAAGCTTAGCATAAAATCATTGGTGCTCCTTCAAGGATTCGCCAAAGGCCGCGTCGTAGAAACAATCCAAAGGGATTGTTTCTGTTCACTTTCGCCGATTGTTTTACAATCGCCAAAAGATGAACCACTCCTTTTCGAATCCTTTAAGAAAAAGCATACTTGGTGCTCCTTCAAGGATTCGAACCTTGGACCCACCGGTTATGAGCCGGTTGCTCTGACCAACTGAGCTAAAGGAGCATATTCAAGTCTTGTCTGCATCACTTGCGACAAGACTTATTATAAACTATCAAATTTTATCTGTCAATACTTTTTTTAGAAATTATATGATTTAATTTTACGTTTTAAAACTAATTTGCTACAATTTTTTATTAATCCCCAAGACAGATTCCAATACGTCTTGCAACATTTATTAATGGGTCATCCATTTGTATTTTCCTAATATTGCTCTCCTTTGTTCCTCCAGAAGCTGCTCCTATTACTTTATTTTCTCCAACAACATCTTCTAAAGGAACATATCCCATTTGTCCATCTTTATATGTTACTAAAACATTAAATATTCCTTCCATTGCAAGTTCAACTGCTTTTACCCCATATTTTGTAGATAAAACTCTATCATATGCAGTTGGACTTCCGCCTCTTTGAACATATCCTAAAACTGTAGTTCTTGCTGTTAATCCTGTTAATTCTTCTAGCATTTGCGCAACTTTTTCACCAGCGCCACCAAGTCTAACATTATCTAAGCCTTTTCCATCATCTAATGTTCTTTTTATACTTAAAGTTCCATCTTTTTCTCTAGCTCCCTCTGAAACGACTATTACACTGAAATTCTTTCCACGAGCTTTTCTTTGTTCTAATTTTTGAACAACCTTGTTTATATCATATGGAATTTCTGGAATCAAAGCAACATCTGCTCCACCTGCTATTGCAGATTCTAAAGTAATCCATCCAGCATATCTTCCCATAACTTCTAATACCATTATTCTATGATGTGCTTCTGCAGTTGTATGAAGTCTATCTAGTGCTTCTGTAGCAACAGAAACGGCTGTGTTATATCCAAAAGTAATATCTGTTAAAGCAACATCATTATCTATTGTTTTAGGTATACCTATACATTTTATTCCTTTTAAAGAAAAGTCTCTGCTTGATTTTTGCGTTCCATCGCCACCTAAGGTGAATAAACATTCAAATCCATCATCATGTAAGTTTTGGACGCATTTATCTGAGTAATCTTTATATTCAACTTCACCGTTTTCATTAACAGTTTTTAGGTTAAATACGTTTGTACTATTTGATGTACCAATAATTGTTCCACCTCTTGATAATATACCAGATGCATTTCCTGTAGACTCAAGTTTTACATAGTTATTATTCAAAAGTCCTTTGTATCCTTCAATAAAACCATAGCATTCTATTCCATTATATTCACATGTTTTTACAATTGCTCTAATTACAGCATTTAATCCTGGAGCATCTCCTCCATTTGTAAGAATAGCAGCTTTCTTCATATTTCCTTTTCCCCCTAAATCATTATTTAGGTTTTTATCTGGTTTAACCCATAAACCATCTTGTGTATTCCAGTTTTCAATATCAAACATCTTCAATCATCTTTCCAATCTCTAGCTTTTAACTTCTAATCTCTATTTTGTAAGCCATTTAATTAAATTCATGTTTTCTGCATCAAGCATCATTTCATGCTTAGGCATAACTCTAAATGTATATCCAAAATTTCCTCCTGTTGGAAGTTCTATTGTGCTTTCATAAATAATTTTTCCGTTATCTTCTCCAACTTTCTTCATTTCTTGAGTATATACATTTTTAACATTTCCATTTTCTAAAAATTGTCCAAAGTATACTTGAACATTTGCATTCTTCTCATCTATGTCTGATAAATTCACAAAACATTTTACTTTAAATTTACTTCCAGCTACCATTCTAACATTATCTACATTATCTGCTTGTTCTATAACAATTGATTCCCAAGACTTTCTTGTTCTCTTTTTCCAATCTGAAAATTCAATAACATTATTTAAGTCTGTAAAGTATTTATTATATAAATTGCAAAGTGGAATATACAATTTATCAACATAATCTACGACTTGCCTTGCCATACTATATTTTCCACCAGTAGTTTTAATAGAATTTTTCATTAATCTAATCCAATCTCTTGGAATTCCGTTTCTATCTTGATTATAATATGCTGGAATTATTTGATTTTCTAAAGTATGGTAAATACTATTACTATCTGCTTTATCATGTTCTTCTTCGCTCATATAATCTGTTTCTGTTCCTATTGGCCATCCGTTTGTTCCATCATAACCTTCTGCCCACCAGCCATCTAAAACACTAAAGTTTACAACACCATTTACAGATGCTTTTTCTCCAGATGTTCCGAGATGCTTCCATTGGTCTTCTTGGATTATTTAACCAAACATCAACTCCACTTACCAAATATCTACTCATTCCTATATTATAGTTTTCAAGCAAGAATATTTTTCCTTTAAATTGTGGCATTAATGATATTTCATGTATTGTTTTTATTAATTCTTGTCCATCTTTATCTGCTGGATGAGCTTTACCTGCAAATACCAATTGAACTGGTCTATTTTCATCACATAAAATTTGTGTTAATCTTTCTATATCCTTAAAAATTAATGTTGCTCTTTTATATGTTGCAAAACGTCTTGCAAATCCAATTGTTAAAGCCTTTGGATTTAATGAATTTACAATCTCTCCAATTTGATCATATCCAATTCCATTATTCAAAAATCTTGTTGTTATATTGTCTTTAATTAATTTAATTAATCTTTCTTTTCTTGCGCAATGTGCTTCCCAAAGTCTTTCATCAGGAATATCATCTACCTTATCCCATGTTTCTTGTAAATGAATTTTATCTTGCCAATATGGTGGAAAATAATCATTAAACAATCTTTTTATTCTAGGTGCAAGCCATGAACAAGTATGAACACCATTTGTTACATAAGTAATTGGAGATTCATCTTGTGCAATATTTGGCCAAACATCTGAAAATAATTCTCTTGAAACTTCTCCATGAAGCTTGCTTACTCCGTTTTTCTTTCCTGATAGTTTTAATGCCAAAATTCCCATATTAAAGCCTTGGTCTAATCCTTCTGTTTCTTTCATTCCAAGATTTAAAAATTCTTCTCTTGATAATCCTAATTTTGGCCAGAATTTATTAAAATATTCTTCAACTAGACTAATATTAAAAATATCATTTCCAGCAGGAACTGGTGTATGAGTTGTAAATACTGTTTTTGAAGTTGCTATCTCTTTTGCAATTTCAAATGAAACTTGTTTTTCTTGCATTATATTATATATTAATTCTAGAATTAAGAATGATGAATGTCCTTCATTCATATGATAAACTGTAGGATTATAGCCTAATCTCTTTAAAGCTTTTACTCCACCCATTCCAAGGATAATTTCTTGACGAATTCTGTTTTCTCTATCTCCGCCATATAATCTTAATGTAATATCTTTTAAATCATCTTCATTTTGATCAATATCACTATCCATTAAATATAACTTAATTCTTCCAACAGTAATTTGCCATATTTTTAAATATATTTTTCTATTGCCCAAATCTAAATCTATTATTATATCTTCATTATTTTCATCTTTTACTGGAATTATAGGAAGATTATATAAATCTATATTATGGTATTCTGAGCATTGTTCACCACGTACATTAATTTTTTGTTGGAAATATCCATTTTTATATAATAAACCAACAGCAACAAAAGGTAATCCTAAATCACTTGCTGATTTTAAATGATCTCCAGATAAAAGTCCTAGTCCTCCAGAATATATAGGTAAAATTTCATCTAATCCATATTCTGCTGAAAAATAAGCGATTAAATCTTCTTTATTTTTAGGATATGTTTTACTAAACCATGTAGTTTTGCTTCCCATATAGTTTTCAAAATTTTCAACTACATTATCATATTTTTTAAGAAAATTTGGATCTTCTGCCATTTTTTCTATTTTAGGTTGACTTACTAATTTTAAAAATTTAACAGGATTTCTTTCAACTTTTTCCCATAAATCCATGTCTATTTCTTGAAACAATCTTAAGTATTCTGTATTCCAAGACCACCATAAATTATTTGCTATTTCTGGTAATTTTTTAATTCTTTCTGGTAATTGTGGAACTACAGTTACTCTATTGAATACATACATTTATATATTCCTCCTTTGTAATTTTATATATTTTTCATTAGTTAACGTACATAATTTCATATATTATATTATCCTTTATAATCATTTTTTGGTCAAGTATTTTTTAATTTTAAAATCATTTTTTTATAAAAAATTTAGCTAGCTTATTTTAGCTAGCTAAATTTTAATATTTAAAATTTCATTTTCTCTTCAATATATTTTGAAACATCTTCTATTTTAATTCTTTCTTGATGCATTGTATCTCTATCTCTTACAGTAACGCATCCATCATTCTCTGTTTCAAAATCTATAGTTACACAGAAAGGAGTTCCAATTTCATCTTCTCTTCTATATCTTTTTCCAATTGAACCTGCTTCATCATAATCACACATAAAGCTTTTACTTAAAGAATCATAAAGCTCTAATGCTTTATCACTTAATTTCTTAGAAAGTGGCAATATAGCTGCTTTATATGGGGCAAGTGCTGGATGTAAATGTAATACTGTTCTTACATCTCCTTCTCCAACTGTTTCTTCATCATAACTATCACACAAAAATGCTAGAGCAACCCTATCTGCACCTAGAGATGGCTCAATAACATATGGTACAAATTTCTCGTTTGTTTCTGGGTCCAAATAAGATAAATCTTGTTTAGAATGTTCCATATGTCTAGTTAAATCATAATCAGTTCTATTTGCAATTCCCCAAAGCTCTCCCCATCCAAATGGGAAAGCAAATTCAATATCAGTAGTTGCTTTACTGTAAAATACAAGTTCTTCTGGAGAATGATCTCTTAATCTCATATTTTCTTCTTTCATACCTAAGCTTAGTAACCATTCTTTAGAGAAGTTTCTCCAATAATCAAACCACTTCTCGTCTGTACCAGGTTTGCAGAAAAACTCTAATTCCATTTGTTCAAATTCTCTAGTTCTAAATGTAAAATTTCCTGGTGTTATCTCATTTCTAAATGCTTTACCGACTTGAGCAATTCCCATAGGAAGTTTTCTTCTAGTTGTTCTTTGAACGTTTTTAAAATTAACAAATATACCTTGAGCAGTTTCTGGTCTTAAATATAATTCTGAAGTTGAATCTTCTGTAACGCCTTGAAATGTTTTATACATTAAATTAAATTTTCTAATTGAAGTAAAATTTTGCTTTCCACATTTTGGACATACAATATTATTTTCTTTTATAAAATTAATCATTGCATCATCTGTCATACCATCAGCAATCATATCTTTTCCGTTATCATGAGCCCATTCTTCAATTAATTTATCTGCTCTATGACGAGTTTTACATTCTTTACAATCTATTAAGGGATCTGAAAATCCACCAACATGGCCGGGAAGCGACCCAAGTTTCTGGGTTCATTAAAATTGCTGCATCTAGTTTTACATTATATCTAGATTCTTGTACAAATTTTTGAAACCAAAGTTTTTTTACATTATTTTTAAGTTCTGCTCCTAATGGACCATAATCCCAAGAATTTGCTAAACCTCCATAAATTTCAGATCCTGGATAAATATATCCTCTTGATTTACACAAATTTACAATTTTTTCCATTGAATCTACCATTTTTATTTCCTCCTTATTTTATTTTACTAAGTTTTGCTATATTACTATTACTAAAAACAAAAATAGTTTTCATCCCTAGCAAAACTTGCATAGGGACGAAAACTAAGATTTCCGCGGTTCCACCCTAATTGATTATTTAAGAATAATCCTCTTTATTTAAATCAGCTCCAAAGTTCCAAAATAATTATTATATTATTGATTTTCACCACACATCAACTCTCTAAAAATACAAATTAAATATTTTCTCTTCATCAACGCTTATTATTAAATTCAATTATGTATCCATTTTACATAATTTTTATGAGAAAGTCAAGACGTTTAACGATTTTAATACCTTATTTTGTATTTGAGCGATTTAAGTTGAAGATAAATCTATTTTTTATAAATACTATATAAAAAGCGAAACGAACGCCGACTGGCGTCCGTTTCGCTTTTTGATTAGTTATCATCACCGAGCAAATCAAGCTCTTTTTCGTGAGTCTGATTATTCGGTGTTTCAAAAGCCAGAATCTGATCACCTTCTGTATTGGTAAAAATCCAGAAATAATGTTCTCTCGATTCTTGCTCGTGGATGACTTCATTTTGCTTGTTTTCAGACACATTAATTTTAAAAGATCTTAAATAAGAAAAACGAAGATCACCAGTTTTGTATATACTGTACTCACCTAGGTCAACTGCTTTTTCAATGCTTGTTCCCAATTCTTGATTAATTTTTTCTGCCTTTTTGCTTGCATCAGCATCACTATCCAGAACAGAAAAAATAAACTCTGCCGTGGTCCGATCAATAATATAAATGGTTTTATCTACAATAAACCAATCATAAACAACCGGATAAGCAGAATACTGATAAATCCATTCGTAAATATGGGGAGTGAGATAATCACTTCCCAAAGTGATTGGATTTTCTGACCTAATTACTAAATTGCCTTTTTGTGTAAACTCAATTTTTTCGTCTTCAAACGAAAAATATGAAGCCGGCAGCCGCTTGATTTCAATACCACTACCATATGCGGTTTCAAGCACTTCTTGAAGCAGGACATCATTTCCTGTTTCAACAAGCTTTGAAATAAGGTGTTTCAAACTTTCTTCGTCTTCATAATGAAGTGAAATTGTTGTTTCAACTTCTTGAGTTGTGCTGGGTTCAGTAACAGGTTCAACGCTGCTGGATTCAACACTTGACTCGGTGCTGGAATACTCGCTGGAATCAGCGATAAATTCACTGCTGGGCTGGGTGACGAGCTTGGTATCCTTTTCAGTAGCAGACACATTATTTACAGTGTCACAACCAACCAGGATACCAAAAGCAAGGATAATCGCTACAAATGCTACAAACTTTTTCATGTTGGTATATCCCCTTTCACATTAAAAATTTATTAAAGTGTAGCTGGTTTTACAATATATACACAGTTAACATCTGAAATACAGCTATTAACTGATTATTTTCAATGTACGTAACGTACTCTACGTTTTTTACTATTATACTATATCACTTTTTTTCTAATTTTGCAAGTGCTGAATACAATTTTATAAAAAATCTGCAGCAAAAACACAATTGCTAATTTTTAAAAAATTATATAATTTATTACATAATTAGAATAATTATTTATTTGAAATTGTAATTTTTGATACATCTACACCTAATTGTTTAGAAACAATATTTTGAATTTGAGCGACTTGACTTGTAGATAAAGCTGAAATTCTCACAATAACAGCTATAGACTCTGAATTTTCATATATTACAACATCATCAAAGCCTTTTAATTTAATCAATTCTTCTGCAACAGAAATAGCATTTTGCATTTCATTAATTTTTTCAATTTCTTGAATTGCAATTGCTTTTTGCTCATTTGATATAGATGTTGCATCAATTATTTTTTGATAAGTCTCTAAACTCTTAGAATACATATCGTTTCTTTCCATTTTTAATTTTGAAAAGAAGGCTTGATTATCCTCTGAAATACTCTCTAAACTTTCATTTGTCACTAATGCCTCTTCTAACTGTTCATTTTCTTTTGCACTCGTCTGTGCAGCATTTTCAACATTATTTTCATATTTTTTATCTATTTCATCTTGTTTATCATCATTATTTTCTTCATTTTGTTCATTTTCTACTAAGACTGCATTACTACTAACTAATTCTACATCACCAATATTGTTTGTAGATTTCGAATATGTAGCAACTACATTTTCCTCAGGTTGCCTATTATCTGAAAAATTGCTATATCCTATTCCTATTAATACTACAGCTGTTATTATTAAACCAGCATTTTTTAAAGTTTCGGCATTAACTTTTTTTCCTGAGTTCTTTTTATTAAATTTTATATATTTTATTCTATCAAATAGAGTTATTCTATTCATTTTCTTATTTTTCTCATCATTTTTAAAAACCTTATATATATCAGAAATATTTTCATCTTCTTTTTCACTTTTTATAAAATTTTTAATATTTTTATTCTTTAAATATTTTTTAATATTCATCTTTATTCCTTTCTTATCTTTTAAAATAATTTTATATTTATATTTTTTAATTACTAAATTTAATTTATTTTCATTTCAAAGACTTGTATCTTATGACTTAATAATCCAGTAGTTGCTTCAACGGCAGAAACAATATTAGTCTTGACATTAATATTACCTGCACCTTCTGCAATAACAATTGCTCCTTCAAATTTAGGCATTGTTTTTTTTTGAATTACTTCATCATTTCCACTATTTTGGAAAATATCTTTACTTTCTGTTTTGGTTTCAGTAACTGTTCCATTTGAATCAGAGGCCGTACTTAGGCTCACAGATTCATTGTAAAGAGGCACAATACTTCCACTTTCAGAATATGTTAATAATACTTTAACTTTTCCGAACACCTTCTATTTGAGAAAGAATAGTTTCTAATTCTTTCTCTAACCCATATTCATTTTGATTCAATTGGTTTACATTATTTACATCATTAAATTCTTTATTTACTAATTCCACCCCTGTTGTATTAGATACTTGCCTTTTATCATTTGATAAGATTTTATTAACTATAATTAAAGTTATGACTAAAATAATTAAGAAAGCTACTAAATTTTCTGTTTTCTTTTTTTCATCTTTTTCTTTAAATATATTTTTAATTTTTTCAAACACTTTTAAATCACCCCCTTAAAATCAATTTACAACAATACTTTCTCTATTTAAATTATAACTTTGTAAAACCAAATCCTTTATTTTTTCTGTTTCATAAGTTGTTCCGTTTTTCATCTTTACATCAATTCTTACAATCGAACCATAATCTTGTGTCAAATAAAACTGAATATAATCAACACTATAACCTAACTCGTCTATCTGAGCTTTTAATGCATTTTCTAAACTTAAAATATAAGTTTCTGCAACATTTATTTGGGAAGATGTTGAAATAACTCCTTGTTGTCTAATAACAGTATTTTTAATTTCATTTAAATTAAGTTTATTTTTAACATCCAAAAAAGGATTTAGAATTACAAATAAAATATACAATCCACTTACAACTTTTACATATTTTTTATTATTTCCATCAGGTATAATCATTTCAATTATTATTGAAATAACAACTGCTATAATAATATCTGATGTCCAAAGCTTTAATTTTCCTATCATAGTTTTTCATCCTTTAAAAATTTTACATAGCAACTACATTAGTCATTCGAAGGACAATAGTTATTCCTACAAAAAACATTATTGAAACAGAAATTAATATTCCAAACAATAATTTGTAAGTATCTGAGATGTTGTCCAATAGCTTAATTATTTTTTCATCTGCAACTGTTTCACTTATTGCTGCTATCATGCGAAGTAAAAACCATGTAATTGTCACTTTTATTATTGGAATTAATACAATTCCAAGTAAAACAACAAGTCCAATTACGCCAACTGCATTTTTTAAAATATTGGCACATCCAATAACTGTATCTACAGAGTCCCCCATTATCTTACCAACAACTGGAATAAAAGTTGATAAAGTTGCTTTTGCAGTTTTAGCTGTCATACCATCTACACTACTAGATAGAGTTCCTTCTATTCCCAAAGCACAAACAAAAACTGTTAAAACAATACTTAAAATCCATATTACAGCAGATTTTATGATATTAGTTAACCTTGAAATATGTATCTTATTTGAAAAAGAATTTACTATAGATAAAGTCATTCCAACCATAATTAAAGGAAGAATTAAAGAACTTATTATACTTCCAATTATATTTATTAATAAAATTAATGTTGAACCTAAAGTACTGCTTGTCGTTATCGAGCCTGTAGTTAACATTAAAGTTACTAAAAGTGGAATAAACAATTTCATAAAATCTATTATTTGATTAATTGCATTTTCTACAACAATTAAAATGTCTGCAAAATTAGAAGTAATAATTGAAACAATTAATAAAAATTCAACAAAATAAGCTATCTGGCTTGTCTGATTATTACCTAAGTTTTCAATAATGACGTTTAAAAGGCTGTGAATAATAATTATAATTAAAATTGCTATAACTCCTGAAATTGCATTTTCAAGTTCACTTCCTAGTAAATCAATAATTATTCCCCATATTCCAGAAATATTAAGCTTTCCTTGAATTCCTGATTCAAGGATTTCATTTAAATCTAAACCTGAAATACTTTTATCTATATATTTATTTGACTGATTCAAAAAAGCAGGAATACCCATAGTTTTACTTTGACTTGTAATTATTTCTTCTGATGCAAATGAAGTAGAAGATAATAAAAACCATAAAAAAAATATTATTCCAATAAATTTAGTAATCCACTTAATACCGTGGATATTACCGGTATTGACAATGATACAACAAGTAATTTACCTCCTAAATCCACTTTGCTTGCAATTGCCCCCTCTCCCATATCTTTACAAACACTTACAGCAAATTCTGTTAAAATAGTAATTCCTGTAATTTTAACAAGCAATAATATAAAATCGCTACTAATTCCTGTTTTTGATAATCCATTCAAAAAATCTATAATATTTTTTATATAGTCAATGCAATAATATAAAATAATTGCTCCACCAATTAAGCTAGCATAAACAGCAAAGTCTTTTCTGTATTCCTTAAGCATAATGCAAATAATTAGTGTAACAAATCCGAACTCCTATTATTTTGACAATTTCCATCACAAGTTAAACACCGTCCTAACTGTAGTAAACAGTTCACTTATTTCTTTTATTACAACTGTTAAAACAATTATCATTCCTGCAAGCGTAATCATCATTGCCTGATCTTCACGACCAGCTTTACTTAATATTTGATGTAGTACTGCCACAATAATTCCAATTCCTGCTATTTTAAATAACAAATCAATATCCATGATTTCCTCCTATATAAAAATAATTGCTATTGTTAAACCAATAACACCGCCTAATGTTTTATATAATTTTTCATTCTTTTTTCTATTTTCTTCGCTTTTTAATATTTGTTCATCTAAAAAATTGCTTACCATATTTATTTCATTTATTTGCCCTGTTTTATCTGTCTTTCCCAATAATTTTCCAAGCATTAAAACAATATCTTTATCTTCTTTTTCTAGGTGACTAAATGTTTTTTCAACAGATTCATTCCATGCTATATAAACATCTTTATAATCAACTAATTTGCAAAAATTTTCAAAAATGTTTTCTTTTCTTTCATAAACTATTTTTGAAATATCTAGAAAAATATCTTTAATAGGTTCATATGTAAATTCAATCTTACTCTTAAATATTTCTAAAGAATTTTTAATTTGCCTTAATTCAAACACTCTTTTTTCAAAGACTTTTGATTTATAAATTCCAATATATGTTGAAATCAAAACAATTAAGAATAAATCTACTATTTTTAAAACATACATTTTTTATCCTTTCAAATTTATGATTTTAATAAATAATCTTTGCTTTTCTTATCCAAATAAAAACTCTCTTTAATTTTTCCTTTTTCGTTCTCATCTAAAAAAATAATTCTCTCTATCACATTTAAAGAAATTAGTTTTTTTATTATTGGATTCAACGATAAATCTTGCATACTTGAGCCATGTGCTGTAAATATTCCTTTTACACCTGAGCAAACCGCATAATTGATTGCCTCGATATCTTCTAAACATCCTATTTCATCTGCAATAATTACTTTGGGAGCCATCGAACGAACCAACATATTCATAGCCATAAACTTTGGAGCATTTTCAATAACATCAACCTTTGTGCCTAAATCATTTTGAGGGATTCCTTTATACATTGCTGATATTTCTCCTCTTTCATCTACAACTCCAACATTTAAAGCTTTAAAACCAATTGTTTTTATTCCGAGAACTAATTTGCCTTATCAAATCTCTTAGAATTGTTGTTTTTCCGTGCTCCTGGAGCAGATACAATTAGGCTATTATAAACAGAATTTATTTGTTTATTAATTATTTCATTTAATACATTATTACTACTTCCTATTATTTCTTTGGCAATTCTAAAATTTAAACTAAAAATATAATTAATATTAATAATTTGTCCATCTTCTATAACACATGAACCTGAAATTCCAACTCTATGGCCATTTTTTATGGTTACATATCCGGATACTATTTCATTTTGATATGAGTATATAGAATTTTCACAAATACGTTGCATACAATTTAGTATTTCATCTGAATTTATTGAGTATTTTATTACTTTTTCTCCATTAGTTAATTTTACTATTATTGGTCTATTGACTCTAAGTCTTATTTCTTCTAAACTTTCCAACTTTTCATTTAATTCTTCCTCCAGGACTTTTTCAATTTCTTGTGGAAAGTATTTAAAAACAGATTTATCATTTGTCATTTTTTACTTGCCTTTCTTCTTCACCTTTAATACTATATATTCATTTCTTAAAAACATTATGCATAAAAAACAAAAAACTCTGAAATTACTTTCAGAGTTTTTTTATTCTTTATTATAATTTTAATGTTTTAGGTTTTTTTATTGGCTTCTGAGATTTACTTTTTACTAAACCTAGTTCTGATTCCTCTTTTAATTCATTACTATCTCCATCTAACTTTACAGTCTTTTTAGATTTTGAAAGTAATTCATTATTAAGCTCTAAATCTTTTTGAATTGTTGTTAGTTTTCTTAAGACAGCAATTTTCCAATATCCATCTTGTACTTCTTTTCCTGTACCTGCTGTTAGCAAAAGAGATAATGCAAAAAATATTAATGTTGACACAATTATAATAATTGTATTATATGAATTTATACTCATTGTACTTTCTAATATTTTTCCAATTAGCACTCCTATAGCACAACCTATACAACTTAATAGTATTATTAAAACTACTCTCTTTACTTGTATCCAAAAAATATAATTTTTAAAAGTTTTTTCACTATACATTTTTTATCTCCTACATTTATATCTCTTTCACTTTATTAATTATAAACCTTTTTTTAACGTTTGTATATAGAAAAAATTAGTTTTTGGAATTATTTATTATATATTCAACTATTTGAAGAGCGTTACTTGCAGCACCTTTTCTAATATTGTCTGCAACTACCCAAAAATTAATCCCATTTTGAACACTAAAGTCTCTTCTTATCCTCCCAACGAAAACTTCATCATGACCTGTAGCATTTTCAGCTAAAGGATACACATTGTTTTCTAAATCGTTTTCTACAATAACACCTTTTGCATCTTTTAAGCTTTGTATTAATTCTTGTAAATCAAAGTTATTTTCAAATTCAACATTTATTGATTCACTGTGTGAATTAAAAACAGGAACTCTTACACAAGTTGCAGTTACTGGTAAATCAGGTCTATTTAAAATTTTTCTTGTTTCATTTATCATTTTTTCTTCTTCTTTTGTATATCCGTTCTCTAGAGGAACATCTATATGTGGTAAGCAGTTGTTGAAAATAGGATGATTAAATTTTTGAAGTTCATATGTGGTTCCATTTTCATATTCGTCAATTCCATTTTTCAAATCTTCTATTCCATTTTTTCCAGCACCTGAGACTGCTTGATATGTTGAATAAACAATTCTTTTAATTTTATACTTATCATCTAGTACTTTTAAAGGAACTACAGCTTGAATAGTTGAACAATTTGGATTAGCTATTATTCCGTGATTTCTCCAAATATCGTCTGGATTAACTTCTGGAACTACTAATGGAACATCTTCGTCCATTCTAAATGCGCTACTATTATCAACAACTATGCAGCCTTTTGAAGCTGCTATTGGAGAAAATTTTTTAGATGTACCTCCACCTGCTGAGAATACTGCAAAATCAAATCCTTCGTCAAAAGAATCTTCTTTTAACTCTCTTACTTCATACTCTTTCCCCATAAACTCAATTTTTGTTCCTGCAGATTTTTCTGATGCCATAAAAACATATTCTGAAATTGGAAGTTTCATTTCTTCCAATACTTTTCTTGCTTCCCTTCCTACAACTCCTGTTGCACCTACTAGTGCTAATTTATATTCTTTCATAAAATCACTCTTTTCTAAATATATGTATAAAGAATTTAATTAAATATCTTTAATTATAATTTATTAATTTTTCTTTTTAGTGTTACAAAATCTAGAAAATTAAATATCAAAGAAATATGTAGCTTCTAAATCAGCTTCATGTAATAATAAAGCAATTGGATATTTTTTATATGCCACTCCTAGATAGCCATAATTTTCTTTTGGCTCAGTAAATCCCATATGCCAACGAATTGCATATTTTTCTTCATTTGTAAGTTTAATATATTCTGTAAGCATCATTACACTTTTTTCACCATGACCATAAGGAATAGTATCATCTACAGTATAATATGGAACTTTTTCCCATTCGCCAAGACTATTTTTGGCATTTCTATAGTCAACTTTATAATAGTTTGCTTTACAAACATCATGAAGTAGAGCCATTATTATTAAACTCTCTGGTGGTGTGTTTATTTCTATTACTGATTTTTCAACTTTATCTTTAAACAATTCGTAAACCTTCATACTGTGTTCTAAAAGTCCTCCTTCAAAGCATCCATGATAACGTGTACTCGCAGGCGCTTTGAAAAAATCTGATTTTTCTAAAAAGTTAATAACATCTTCCATTCCTTCACGATTAGTGCTACGTAATAATCTTATAAACTCTTCTTTCACAATTCTTATTTTATACCTTTCTTTATAGTAATAGCCATATCTTTAACTATATTTTATTTTTAAATACGGCTTTAGTTATTTTTAAGTTTCCAATTTTTATTTGATTTAAATTTATTAAATTTTTTAGAAACATATATATATATTGTTCTACTCACTACTCAAAATCAACATTCTTCGATTATCATTCATATAAAACTTCATTAAATAAAGTATTCATGCTAAACCACTGGAAGTTTCAATTCTCGTGACTCGTCGAACAATATATATATGTTTTTTTATAAACAAATTTATAGATAAATAAAAAACGAAACTTAAAAATTAATAATTATTTGACGTTTTAGGCTTTAAAATTCTCTTTAATTCTTTTAACCGCCTCAATAGAATTTTCTTTTGTTCCAAATTTTGTTAATCTAAAATAACCTTCACCAGATGGGCCGAATCCACTTCCTGGAACTCCGAGCTACTCCTGCTTTTTCTAAAAGTTCATCAAAGAATTCCCAAGATGAAAGATTGCCAGGGATTTTTAACCAAATATATGGTGAATTTTCTCCTCCGAAAACTGTAAATCCAGCTTCTTTTAATCCATCCATTATTATCTTCCCGTTTTCATGATAATACTTAATATTTTCTTTTATTTGCTTTTGTCCCTCTTCTGAATAAACAGCTTCTGCACCACGTTGTGAAATGTAGCTTGCGCCATTAAATTTTGCAGAAATTCTACTTGCCCATAATTTATTCATTGAAACTTTTTCACCAGATTTTGTATATCCATATAACTCTTCTGGAACAACACAAGCGGCACATCTAACTCCTGTAAAGCCAGCTGTTTTAGAAAAACTTCTAAACTCTATAGCAACTTCTTTTGCTCCTTCTATTTCATAAATTGAATGTGGTATATTTTCATCTTGAATAAATCCTTCATAAGCAGCATCAAACATAATAAGAGATTTATTTTCTCTTGCATAATCTACGAATTTCTTTAATTGTTCTTTTGTTAATACTGTTCCTGTTGGATTATTTGGAAAGCATAAATAAATAATATCTGGAATTTCTTTTGGAAGTTCTGGCACAAAATTGTTTTCACTAGAAATATGCATATAAATAATATCTTCATACATTCCTGTTTCTTTATTAAATTTGCCACCTCTTCCCTCTTCAATGTTTGCATCTAAATATGATGGATAAACTGGATCCATTATTGCTACTTTAACATTTTTATCAAACAGGTCACACATGTTTCCTGTATCTGATTTAATACCATCAGAAATAAAAACCTCATTTGGTTTTATTCCTAATCCTTTAAACTCATTTTCTGCTACAGCTTTTCTTAAAAAGCCATAACCTGGCTCTGGGCCATATCCTTTAAAGGTTTCAGATTTACTTAATTCATCAACAGCTTTATGCATTGCTTGAATTACGGCTGGAGCTAATGGTCTTGTAACATCTCCTATTCCAAGCTTAATGACTTTTTTATCTGGATTTTTCTTTTGAAAATCTTCTATTTTTTTACTTACTGTGTCAAATAAATAACTATGTTGTAAGTTTAAAAATCCTTCATTAATATAAAACATAAATTTTAATTCCTTTCTAAAAAATTTTATCTTTATTTGCTAATCGTTCTTCTATAATATCATGTATTACAGTTCTTTCATTATATGGATATTTTACATGATCTTTTTCTATATATAAATCATTTCCAAGTCCTGGAATAACAATCATATCCTCTATATTTGCCATATTAATTGCAAAACGAATAGCTTCAGTTCTATTTAAAATAATACTATATTGTTTTGTAACTTTTTTTAGTCCATCTTCTATTTCTCTTAATATTTTTATAGGCTCTTCTGTTCTAACTTGATCTGAAGTAAGTACTGTATAATCTGCAAGTCTACCTGATATTTCTCCCATAATAGGTCTTTTAGCAGTATCTCTATCCCCACCTACTCCCCAAACGCAAATAACTCTACCTCTTGTATAAGGTTTTACAGTTGATAAAATTGATTCTAAGCTTGATGGAGTATGTGCATAATCTATCATTATTGTAAGGCCTAATTTATTTGGAACAAGTTCACTTCTTCCAAACACCTTAACATCTTCCAATCCTTTTTTGAAATCTTCAAAGTTTGCTCCAAAGTACTTTGAAATAGCAATAGCACCTAAGCTATTATAAGCCATGTAATCACCAGGAATAGAAACAGTAATTTCTTTTTCTGTTTTATCCATACATAAAGTATATGTAACTGAACTATTTGATGATAAAAGATTTTTGGCTTTAATATCATTATCATCATTTAATCCAAACGTTACTATTTTTTTATTTTTTAACAACTTTGGAATTCTAGATGTATATTCATTATCTAAAGTCGTAACGACAAATGGAGAAATCTCTGCTAAACCTAATTTAGCATTAAAGTATTCCTCCATATCTTTGTGTTCATTTGGACTGATATGGTCTTCTGATAAATTTGTAAACAAGCATGCATCAAACTTAATTCCTGCAACTCTGTTTAAAGCCATTGCTTGAGAAGATACTTCTAATATCGCAATATCTACTTTCTCTTCAACCATTTTTGCCAAATATTTGTTAATGACAAAGCTTTCTGGAGTTGTTCTATCTGTAACTTCTAATTCTTCATTACCTATATAAACTGCAATACTTCCAATTAAACCAACTTTAAATCCGTGTTTTTCTAAAATAGATTTAATCATAAATGTTGATGTAGTTTTTCCTTTAGTTCCAGTAACTCCAATAACTTTTAATTTTCTTGATGGATTATCATAAAAGTTATTGCTTGAAATTGCTAAAGCATATCTTATGTTTTTAACTTTAACATAAGTAATGCCATCTTTTACATCACTCATATTAAAGTCTTCTTCAACAACAACAGCTTTTGTACCATTTTCAATGCTTGCTTCAATGAACTTTGTTCCATCTAGAGTAAATCCTTTGATTGCGAAAAATAAACCTCCATAAAATAATTTTCTAGAATCAGAACCAAGATTTGTAATCTCTATATTCAAATCTCCTTTTGATTCTAAAATTTCAACATTTTTTAAAACATCTTTTAGTTTCATTAGCATCCCTTCTTTTTTATACATATAAAGTATACTTATGGGAATTGGTTAATCATGATTTTAAAATTAAAATTTTAATCTTAAATCTGATACTCATATTTTATCATATAATTTGAAAATTAAAAGAGCAATTATAAAAATAATGAATAATTTGTTTTAGAAATAATACAATTAATTAAGTATTAAAGCACTGGATGTTATGTCGAAATATGTAAAAACATTTTTGAGATTTTTTTCAAAAAAGTATAGACAGCAATTAATTTTAATTGTAAAATAATTGCAGTCAAGAATAGAAAAAATATTTAAAATAATAGGAGGAAAAAAATGGAAGTTTTAAAAATTTCATCAAAATCAAACCCAAATTCAGTTGCAGGAGCAATTGCTGGATTGGTAAAAGAAAGCACAAAAGCAGAAATGCAAGCAATAGGCGCAGGAGCAATAAATCAAGCTATTAAAGCAGTAGCTATTGCAAGAGGTTTTGTAGCCCCTTCAGGAGTAGATTTAATTTGTATACCAGCTTTTGCTGAGGTTCAAGTAGAGGGTGAAGAACGTACTGGTATTAAGTTAATAATAGAATCTAGAAAATAAAGAAAAACCTCGGCTTAACCGAGGCTTTTTTATTTATTTATTCTTGTTATTTTAGTTACCTTATTTGTTTCATCTTTTATTGTAAACATTACTGAATTTAGTTTTCCTTTTCCTGAGGCTACTTGATATTTTTCCGGTAAAGAAGTTTCAAATCTTTTTACAGATGCGGAAATTTCCATCCCAATAACCGAATGCTTTGGACCTGTCATTCCAATATCTGAAATAAAGCCTGTTCCTTTTGGAAGAATCATTTCATCTGCAGTTTGAACATGAGTATGCGTTCCAAAAATTGCAGTAACCTCTCCATCCATATAATATCCAAAAGCAATTTTTTCAGCAGTTGCTTCTCCATGAAAATCAATAAATATTAAATCTACTTTATCTTTTATTTTATCAACTATGTCTTTAGCTTTTAAAAATGGATTTTCAGAAAGAACATTCATTGTAACTCTACCAATTAAGTTAATAACTGCTATCTTCTTATTTTTACAATCATAAATTTTATAACCTTTTCCAGGGTTATTATCTGGATAATTAGCAGGTCTAATAATTTGTTCATCATCAATAAAATTAAAAATATCTTTTTTAGCCCAAGTATGATTTCCCATTGTTACAACATTTGCACCAGCGCTTAAAATTTCTTTATATATTTTTTCTGTAAGTCCCATACCATCTGCTGCATTTTCACCATTTACTATAACAAAATCTATATTATTTTCTTGAATTATTTTTGGTAATAATTCTTTTAATTTATCAATTCCTGTTCTGCCAACTATATCACCAACGGCTAGAATATTCATATATAATCTTCCTTTCGTATTTACTACATTAAAAGTATATCATATATTAAATTATTTCTCAATATTTTTTATTATAGAGATTATAATTCATAAATATTATTCACTTTTTTTATTTTATGTTAACTCTTTTTATCGTTTTTTATTCGTTTTTTTGTGGATAATTACCTGTGGACAATGTGGATAACTCTGTGAATAACTAAAAATTGAGCCTTTTTTCGACACAAACTATTCGCACTACATAATTCGATTTTATTTTACAAATATTTCGTTATTTAATTATGTGTACAACAAATTTGTTTTGTGTAACCAGCTTATTTTGTTTATTTTCAGGCATTTTCTGACATCAAAATCAAAATGACAAATTATTACTGTTTGTTAACAAAATTGTAAAAATAATATTTCGTAAGGAAATTTAAGATTTCCACATATATAAAAATAGACCTTTCAAATTCTGAAAGGTCTATTTAAAAGCATTATTATTTATCTAAACATTTGTCTAAACTCTCAATAATTGCATTTTTGTCCATATTTTTTCCGATAAATACAAGTTTTACCATTCTATCTCCATAAGTCTCATCCCAATCCTTCTGTACATCTGGATTTTCCATTAATAATTGAGCTTGTTCATTTTTTGGAGCAGATGCAATCCACATTCCTGATTCATAAGCTTGAACTTGACGTCCTGCTTGTTCAAACACATAACCTATTTCTGGTTCGTTTGAAAACCAAATAATACCTTTACATCTAATAACTGTTTTATTTGGGAAATTATCTGCAAAATCTTCAAATTTTAGTCTATTTAATGGAGCTCTTCTATAATATACAAATGTACTTATTCCATATTCTTCGGTCTCGCCCTCTCCATGATGATGGTGATGATGATGACCTTCTTCGTGTTCTTCATGGTCATGATCTTCATTTTCATCCTCATCTTCATCATGATGATGCTCATGATTATCATATTCTTTGGATTCATCCTCATCTTCTTGGTCTGCTTCCAATTCTTGAATCCATCCTGCAGAATTTGCTACTTTTTCTAAATCAAAACTTCTTGTATCTAATATTTTGCTAACATCAACTTTTCCATAATTTGTCTCTATTATTTCTGCATGTGGTTGAAGTTTTTTAATAACAGCTTTTACAGCCTCTAATTCTTCTGGTTTTATTTCATCAACTTTATTCAAAACAATTAAATTACAAAATTCTATTTGTTGAATAATTAAATTTTCAATATCCTCTTCTTCAACATTCTTTTCTAAGTATGAACCACATCCAAATTCTGTTGCTAATCTCAAAGCATCTACAACAGAAACAACGTTATCTAATCTACATATTTCTGGTAGTCCGTATGAAGCAGCATCTGATGAAATTGCTGTAATTGTTTGAGCAATTGGTATTGGTTCACAAATACCACTTGCTTCAATTAAAATATAATCAAACTTTCCAGAGCTTGCAAGTTCTACTATTTGCTTCATTAAATCAACTTTTAGTGTACAGCAAATACATCCATTTTGAAGTGGAACTAAACTATCATCTGTTTGATTAACAACTCCACCCTTTTGTATCAAATCTGCATCAATATTAACCTCTCCTATATCATTAACAATAACAGCTACTTTATATCCTTTTTGATTATTTAATACATGGTTTACAAGTGTTGTTTTTCCTGAACCTAAATAACCTGTAAGTAATGTTACTGGTATTATTTTTTTCATATATATCATCTTCCTTTCTTAGAATATCAAATCTTTTTTTGACTTAATTAGTTTAACATAAAATTAGTAATAATGCAATAAAACAATCTAAAAAATAAAAATGGTAGACAAGCTACCATTTTTATTTTTTGGCTGGGCTGGCTAGATTCGAACTAGCGCATGTCAGAGTCAAAGTCTGATGCCTTACCACTTGGCTACAGCCCAATTTTTCTATAGAAAAATTGTGTTATTTGCTTTGCAAATGCCCAATCTTTCAATTCTTTTTATCGAGTGAATTGTTTCACAATTCTCACGATTTAAAAAATGGGGTGGAATATGGGACTCGAACCCATGGTCTCCAGTGCCACAAACTGGCGCGTTAACCAACTACGCTAAATCCACCAAATGAGTAGCACTGCTTTTGCACAGTGCTACTATATTTTAAAATATTATTTAATATTTGTCAAGCTTTTTTGCTTAATTTGTAGCAATTTGCAAATTATTTTAATTTGCTGTTTTACTTAGTTCTATTTGTCTTTTGCTTGAATTATTAGTCTTTGTGATGAGTCATCATTACAAGTTTGAAGTGTTATTTCTCTAACATTTGGATCTAATTCTCTTTCCATAAAGCTTGCGTCATCAGATGTTGTATAATACATATCATATATAGTATATGTAACTGTTAATCCTGTTTGATCTGTTATTAATATTGTATCACCTATTGTTAATTTATAATTATTTGAGAAGAATAAGCCATTTCTATAATTATGTCCTAATATAAATGCATTAGTTCCAGGAACATTTAAATCTTTTACTATCTCTCCTGAAGAAACTATATCTAATATTGCAACAGACTTTTTCAAAGAATCTGTTGTAACTTTTTCCAAAATTGGATAATTACAATTAGTTTTTGGAATACTTATTGCTCCTTTTATTTCATATTTATTATCTAAATATGTCTTTTTAACATTATTAGTAGTACTTGGAGTTGAAGGAGCCATATTTTCAGTTTCTTTATCATGATCAATTAAATCTGAAAGGCTTCCCCCAGATTCCTCTTCTGGTTCACCAACTTCTTCTGGTTCTTTTTCTTCTGGTAACTCAGTTCTTTTTGGTGTATTTTTATAAAACTCTTCTAAAGCGTCTGATGCAACTGTTTCAGTATGTTTTCTATCTACTATTTTATATCCAAAATATCCTAATAATCCTATTATAGCAATAATAATTATCACTAATAATATGGTTAATACATCAGCATATCTTTTTTCTGATCCAAATTTTCTCTTACTCATGGCTATTTCTCCTTTCTTTTTATCTCCATATACATATTATAACACAAAAAAATAGCCATTTCAACTTATTAATAAAAAGTTTAAACTATTCTTTAAAAGCTAAAATTGCTATTTTTTTATTTTATTCTAAAATTGCTTTAATTCTTCTTATTCCACTAGAAGAAGCTTCTTCTTTTTTAATTTTAAAATGGCCTAATACTCCTGTATTTTCAACATGAGGGCCTCCACACAATTCTTTTGATACGTCTCCTATTGTATAAACAGTAACAATATCTGGATATTTCTCTATAAACATACATTCTGCTCCAGATGCAATTGCCTCTTCTTTACTCATTTCAGTTGAAGTAACTGGCAACTTTTCTTCTATCCATTTATTAACTATTTCTTCTATTTGTGTTTTTTCTTCTTCTGTTAATTTATGATCACAGTTAAAGTCAAATCTCATTCTTTCTGCTGTAATATTCGATCCTCTTTGATGAACATCTTTATTAATTACTATTTTTAGAGCAGCATTTAAAAGATGAGTTGCTGTATGATATTTTGTTTCCATTTCTCCATCCCCTGATAATCCACCTTTAAATTTTTGATCTGCTCCTGCTCTACTTTTTTCTTGATGCTCCTTAAATTTCTCTTTAAAACCTTCTTCATCAACTTCTATTTGTTCTTCTTTAGCAAGTTCAACCGTTAATTCTATAGGAAATCCATATGTATCATATAATTTAAATGCTAAATCTTTGTTTATTTTTTTATCTTTTAAATTTGAAACTATTTTCTCAAATTCTTTTAATCCGTTTTCCAATGTTTTATTAAATTTTACTTTTTCTTCTCTTAAAACATTAATAATAGTATCTTTATTAGTTTCTAATTCTTTATAGTATTTTTCATATTTATTAATAATTAATCTTGCAATTTCTTCTTCCCAATTACCATTAATATCAATATTTAGTTTTCTTGCATATCTAATAGCTCTTCTTATTAATCTTCTTAAAATATAACCTTGATCTGTATTGCTTGGTTTTATTCCTGAAGGATCGCCACTAATAAATACAGCAGAACGAATGTGATCTGCAATAATTCTCATTGGCTTTTCATTTCCTTTATATGGCAAATTAGATATCTCTTCTATTTTTTGAATAACATCTTTCCAAATAGAAGATTCGTAGTTATCATTAACTCCCTCTAGAATAGCTGTTACTCTCTCTAAACCCATACCTGTATCAACATTTTTCTTTGGAAGTTCAGTAAATGTTCCATCTTCATTATGATTATATTGCATAAAAACATTGTTCCAAATTTCAACCCATCTATCATCTTCTGGATTAAAAACTTCTGGAATTTCATCATCACTTCTCCAGTAAAAAATCTCTGTATCTGGTCCACATGGGCCTGTTAATTCCATGTTTGGCCACCAGTTATCCTCTTCTCCCATATAACTAATTCTAGATTTAGGTATTCCTAGGGATTCCCAAATTTGAGCTGATTCTTCATCAGCAGATACTATATCATTTCCTTTAAAAACTGTTACACCTAATTTTTGAACAGGAATTTCTAATTCTTTAGTTAAAAGTTCAAAACTCCATGTAATTGATTCTTTTTTAAAATAATCACCTAAGCTCCAGTTTCCAAGCATTTCAAAAAAAGTATGATGTGTTAAATCACCAACTTCATCTAAGTCATTTGTCCTCATACATTTTTGATAATCACATAATCTTGTTCCATATGGATGCTTTTGACCTTTTAAATATGGAACTAATGGCTGCATTCCAGCAGTATTAAATAATACAGATGGATCATTTTCTGGAACAACTGGTGCTGATGGAATTACGACATGATTTTTACTTTCAAAAAATTTTAAATATTTATTTCTTAAATCAACGTTTGACATATTCTTCTCCTCTTGTTTAATTCTTTAACGAGGTTATTATACAATATATCCTTGCGAATTTCAAGTAGGACATGGGGACAGGACATGGGGACGGAGTTTTTGTCCCACGTCTCTAAAGTATGAGTTTCAACAGATTAAAAGGAATAATTGTATTTTTTAATATAATAACATTCTTTTTAGTAAAATCTTAAAAACTCCTTAATTCATATATTTACGAGCTTTTATATCTATTTATTTTTAATCATTTTTTACAAACTTTATAATATTAATTCTAAATTTATACAACCCAGTATTTTCTAGTACTATATATTTATTTCAGAAAATAAAAAACACCTAGATTATCTAAGTGTTTCTTTTTCAAAATATAATATTTCTATATATCTTACATAATAACTTTCTTTTGGGACAAAAACTCCGTCCCCTTGTCCTGGTCCCCTTGTCCTGTTAAATCTCCAAATGATTTCCAAGAAAACCTGCTGCAGATTGTGCAACTTTATATTCTGGTTCACCCATTGATTTAGAAGCATCTTTAGCAATTAATATAACACTACCTATTACATCTCCATCTGATATAATCGGATAAATTACTTGTGAATTATAGATTCTTTGCCTACCTTCACCTTCCGTAACTGGAATTGCTATTTCATTATTATCTTTACTTTTAAAAACTTCTTTATTTTCTAATACTTCTTCTAATTCTTTACTTAAGTTTTTTTCTAAAAAATCCTTCTTTGATCCTCCTGACACTGCAATAACCGTATCTTTATCTGTTATGCATGCAATATGTCCTGTTGTTTTTGCAATTGTTTCAGCATAAGTTCCTGCAAACTCAGAAAGTTCACCAATAGGTGAATATTTTTTAAGTATTACTTCTCCATCATTTGCTGTAAATATTTCTAAAGGATCACCTTCTTTAATTCTTAAAACTTTTCTTATTTCTTTTGGAATAACAACTCTTCCTAAATCATCAATTCTTCTTACAACACCTGTTGCTTTCAAGTTTTTTCCCTCCTTTTTGTCATTTTATATTGTTATTATTACAAAATTTTGCAAAATTATACAAAAAAACTTTATTACAAAAACTGCATTATGATTTTGCAATTTCTTCATTATCTATATTTATAAATATCAATTTTATATTAATCAATTCATTTACATAATTTGACTTATAAATAAAATATTGAATAATATTTGATACATTTGTACAATGCACATTGTGCAACATTCATTTGAAATATTAAAGATACAGACCCTTTCGAATTGAGAGTTTGCCAAGTCAAACTGACAGTTAGTCCAGTAGATTAATAAAAAACCGAGTGCTTACTAACCAAGCACTCATTTTTTATTACATTAAACATATTTAAATATATTGATTTTTAAGCTAAAAAAGTGTTATACTAGTTTACATGGAAACGAAATATTTTGAAAAATTAGAATTTAATAAAATAAGAGAAATTTTAAAAGAATATGCTTTAACATTTATAGGCAAAAAAATGTCATTAGAACTTTGTCCAATAAATAACAAAAAAGACATTGAAAAAGCAGGAAGTCAAACTTTTGAAGCATCTAACTTAATCTATAGAAAAGGAAATGCCCCAATTTCAGAAGTTGTACCTATTGATGAGCATTTAAAAATACTACACACACAAGGGACTTTATCTGCTAAATATTTATTAGACCTTGCTAATATTCTTAAAATATCTAAAAATTTGAAAGATTATTTTTTTAGTACAGAAATTGATATGAGTGAATTTAGCACATTAAATCCACTTTTTGAAAATCTATATACTAATATTGAAATTCAAAATAGAATCTTTGAAAGTATAATAGACGAAGAATCTATATCAGATACTGCTTCTTCTGTCTTAAACTCAATTCGCAAAAATATAAAAAATAAAGAACAAGAAATCAAAAATAAACTAAACAATATGCTACATCAAAAATTTGTTCAAGAACCTGTTATTACAGTTAGAAATGATAGATTTGTTCTACCAATTAAAAGCGAATATAAATCTGATGTTAAAGGTTTTGTACACGATATCTCAAGTAGTGGCTCTACCCTATTTATTGAACCAATAGCTGTATTTGATTTAAATAATGAAATTAGTTCATTAAAGCTTGATGAATCAATTGAAATTCAAAAAATACTTAAAAAACTATCATCACTTTTTTTTGAAATTACAGAAGAACTAAAAAATAACTTAAATCTAATAGGATTGATAGATTTTATTTTTGCAAAAGCCAAATATGCAAACTCTATAGATGCAAACCAAGCAATTATTTCTGAAGAAAAACAAATTAGCTTATTAAACGCTTGGCATCCACTACTTGATCCAAAAACTGCTGTGAAAAATGATATTTATATAGGTAAAGATTTTAGCTCTTTGATTATTACTGGTCCTAACACTGGTGGAAAAACTGTTATTCTCAAAACCGTTGGCCTAATTGTTTTAATGGCAATGAGTGGATTATCTATTCCAGCAAAAAGTGGCAGTTCAATTTTTATTTTTGATAATATTTTTGCTGATATTGGTGATGAACAAAGTATTCAAGATTCTTTAAGTACTTTTTCTTCACATATAAGCAATATTTCAAACATTTTAAAACAAGTTACACAAAATAGTTTAGTACTATTAGATGAGCTAGGTTCAGGAACTGATCCACAAGAAGGTGCAGTACTTGCAATTAGCATATTAGAAGAATTATTTCAAAAAAATGCATTAACCATTTCAACAACACACTATCCAGAATTAAAACATTTTGCAATTTCTAATATAGGTTTTGAAAATGCATGTGTAGAATTTGACATTAAAACAATGTCTCCAACTTATAAATTATTATTAGGTATTCCTGGAACAAGTAATGCTTTTGCAATTTCACAAAAATTAGGCATTTCAGAAAAAATTATAAATCGAGCAAAAGGAAAATTGCTTGATACAAGTATTCATATTGAAGATTTATTAAAAGAAATCTATGAAGATAAGCGAACAATAGAAAAAGAAAAAAATGCAATCGTTGATAATTCTAAGAAAACTGAAAAACTTAAAATAGAATATGAAAACAAATTCAAAGAATTAAAAGAAAAAGAAAAAAATATTATTCTTGAAGCTAAAGAAAAAGCTTCAGATATACTTATAGAAGCAAAAGAAGATGCTGACGAAATAATTAAAGCTCTTCAAAATACCTCTTCTCAAAAAGAAGCAAATCAACAAAGAAATAAGCTAAACGAAAAAATTAATTCTTTATCTATTATTCATAATATAGATAATAAAGCAGAAAAAATAAAAAAAGACGAATTAAAAATTCGTCAAGAAGTATATATTCCAAAGCTTAATCAAAATGGAACTATTATTTCTATAAGTGGTGATTCTTGTTTAGTACAAGTTGGAATATTGAAATCATCTTTTAAAATAGATGATTTAAGCCCTGCAAAAGCTTCTTTGAGTCCAAAACAAGAAACTTTAAGAAGTGTAAAACGTGAATTTAAAGTGGCTTCTATATCTCCAGAAATTAATGTAATTGGGCAAAATGTTGATGAAGCTTGTTTTGTAATCGACAAATATTTAGATACATGTAGCTTAAATGGATTAAATACTGTTAGAATAGTTCACGGAAAAGGAACCGGCAGGTTAAGACAAGGCATTCATGAGTTTTTAAAAACACATCCACATGTAAAATCATTTAGATTAGGTACTTTTGGAGAAGGAGAAATGGGTGTTACTGTTGTAGAATTAAAATAACAAGACAAAACTGATTTCAATAAAAAATAAAACAAAGCAAGAGATTTTCTAAAAACATCTCTTGCTTCATTTTTTATTACGAATATTAGTAAATTTTTACATTTTTCTAAATACACCAATTACTTTTCCTAAAATTTCGCAATTTGGAACAATAATTGGATCCATTGAAGAATTTTCTGGTTGTAATCTTATATGATCTTTTTCTTTATAAAAAGTTTTAACTGTTGCTTCATCTTCTATTAAAGCTACTGCAATCTCTCCATTTTCAACTGTATTTTGTTTTCTAACTAATATATAGTCTCCACTCAATATTCCAGCTTCTATCATACTTTCGCCTCTAACAACTAGCATAAAGCTTTCACTATTTCCAACAAAATCTAAAGGAATTGGGAATGTATCTGTAATGTTTTCAAAAGCTAAAATAGGCTCGCCTGCAGTAATTTTTCCAATAACTGGAACATCTACTAATTCTTTTCCACTATATACTGGTTTTTCTTCTATTTTAGTTTGACCAACTAGACCACCTTTTAAAAGCTTTAATGTTCTACCTTTTTGTTGTTCTTTTTTAATATATCCTTTTTCTTCTAGCTTAGCTATATATCCATGAACTGTTGCTGTTGATTTTAATCCAACTGCCTTTCCTATTTCTCTAACTGAAGGTGGATATCCATTAGCCATAACTTCTTTTTCTATGAATTTTAAAATTGCTTTTTCTCTTTTATTTAATGAATCTGGATCTTTTTTTCTTCCCATTTCTTATAAATACCTCCATTTTTAAATCTCTTTAAAGTATTGTATTTTAAAGGTTTTCTCTATCTCGATGCAAACATCTTATCACAAAACAAATCTTTTGTCAAACATTTTTTTGGTTTTTTATAAATTTTTTACTTAAAATATTTTTTATATTTATTACTTCTTACCAATTATTTGACCTTATTAATAAGTATTGATATAATTAATATGTTACAAGTAAATAAACACATATTGTTTTGTGAGTGAGGTAGTTAATATGTCTAAGTACATTATTGAATGGGATTTATTGAAACTATATCCACGGTTGGATATTACAATTTCAACTAATTCCATACTTGAAAACTTGGATGAAGCATTCCAGTTTTTGAACCAGCATATTCCCTACATGTTCAGATCTCGTATGGCACTTGAACGTCACTACAAGCTTCCCATCAAATTTCACCTTCCTTCTCAAAGAAGAAAGTTGGAAAAAATTCTGATAGGAAAGTAATAACAAAACAATCCCCCTTAAGAAACATCTTAGGGGGATTAATCTTTTTTACCAAAATACACCTTTTGCAATTAAATAAATAATTCCAACTATTTCTAATATTAATATTGTAGGAAAACCAATAGTAAAGTATAATTTTTTTGTTTTATGCCTAAATTTATACATTCCAAATATCGTCCCAATTCCTCCACCTAATAAAGTTATTAGAAACAAAGTTTTTTCAGGAATTCTCCATTTATTATTTTCTGCTTTATATTTATCTATTGCCATCACAGCAACACCTAGCAAATTAATTAATATAAAATATAAAATTATATATCTATGTCCTTCTGGTGTTTGCCAAATATATTTATCCATATTCTTCCTTTCATAATAACGTTTTTTATTCATATATATTTTCAGATTCTAATGCTTGAATTATTTTATCTTTATTTTTTTCACAATTTAATATTAAATAATTATTATAGCAAATTCCTTCTTTTATTTCAAAATTTAAAGTTTCTATAGTTATTTCAAAATCTTCTACTTTTACACAAATATCATTTAATTTATCTAATTCTAATTTATATATTTCTATTTCTTCTCCATTTAGATCATAGTAATATCCATATTCATCTATGTCAGGCGAATAAATCTCTTTTCTTTGTGATAAACTTAAACCACAATCTTTTAATACCTTTTCAAATTCTATTATATCTTGCTCTTTTATGGCCTCATCAGTTACAATTGTCTTATTTGGTGTATCATTATTATCTTTCTTATTAATTTTCTTAACTAAAAAAACTCCTACTAAAATACAAATAATAATAGCTACTATAATAATTACTTTTTTGTTCATTTTCTCAATAATATAATTAAAAATACTTAATTATATTTCCCCTTTCACTTATATTTAATTAAACTTAAATTTTATAAAAAGAATTATTGCCAAATCAAAATTGGATAACCATTATTAATTAATTCTGTATCTAATTTGAATTTAGAATTACTATTTATTAAATTTAAGAAATCTGAAGTTTTCATCTCTTCTTCTGTTTTTGAACTAGAGGTTGTAACTGTAGGTTTTCCATCATAGTTTAATTTTAGACCACTTACATATTTATAATATGCAGAAGTAATTACAGGATTGTTTGAGCCATTTCCAATAATTCCACCTTTTTTAACATATCCTGAACCAACACCAGTTAATTCTCCAACATTATAACAATTAATAACAGTATTTGTACCATACATTGTTTCCCCAATAATCCCGCCAATTTTTGTATATTTTGAAGGTGAAACAACATTTATATCTCCTGCATTATAAGAATCAGTTATAGTTGTATATTCACCTGCGCCAACTAGTCCTCCTATTCTTGGACAATATGTTGCCATCGCTTCAATTGAACCAGTATTATAACAAGAAATAATAAAGTTTTCAGCATTAATTCCACCAGCGCCAATTATTCCTCCTATATAAATTCTATTTCCATAATTTATAAGATTACCAGTGTTATAACAATTCTTTATTGTTCCAATACTTTTTTCTGAAATTCCCCCTATTAAAAACTCTCCTTCTATATAATCCTCTTTAGTTCCTAGATTACCAAAATTAGCACAATCTATTATTTCTGCATTTTGACAATTATATGCAGCTATACCACCAATATTTGTCCAATTTAATGGAAAATCACTATAATTTTTACAATTTTTAATTGTTCCATCATTATAAGAAGCAATACTCCCTACTTCCCAACTACTATTGTCTCCTATTTTTTCTACCATTCCATAATTATTACAATTTTCTATCGTGCCATTATTAGTAATTGTAAATATTCCACTTTTTGTTCCATATCTATCAAAATATTCTATCTTTACTAATCCACTAAGAGTTAAATCTTTTATTGTTCCATCATTATCTGATATAAAGCCTGCAGCATATTTAGAATTTATACGATGACTATATAAATTATCTATCCTATAGTTATTTCCATCAAAAGTGCCCTTAAAAGTATAATATTGAGTTGAGTATGTTTTAGGGATTCTAAGTTTACCACAGCCAATAGCTATAAAGCCAGTCCCAGAATCTTTAGTTAATTCTGTTTTTATATTATCTACTAATCCATCTTTATTATAATCCCCAAATGTTTCTGAATCTAATGGATTATTATAAGAACTATCGTCATTAAAATCTAAATTTCTAGTTAATCTAAATGTTACCCCCGTGTAATCATTTCCGCATATTTATATTTTCAGATAATTTTACTAAATCTTCAATACAACTTATTGCATATAAATTATCACCAATTTTTGTTAACTCATATTCTTTAACAGGCTTTATATTTGATATTTGTATATTTTTTTCTACAATATCATCATTATATTGTATTTTTATATTATATGAGCCATTTTCAAGTATTGGAAATATAGTTGATGCTACATTATTTCCTGTAACTGTAGTTCCATCATGTTTTGTTATTGTTACAGTTTTATAGTTTTCAGATTTTCTATATGCAGTTGTATAACTTGAATAATCTGTAGAATTATAAGCTTTTGCATCTATTAATAACTCATCTAGATTTTTAACACCATTATATTCAAAAAACTCCTCAAGATTTTCTACCCCATAATATTTATAAACTAACTCCATAGATAGCTCTTGATCTGGATAATGCATATTAAAAAAATTTTTTCTTTTTTCTAGATACATATTAATCTTTTCTTCATCAGTTTTATCTTTTAAATAATCTCGAATATTTGTAAAATCTTCATAAGATAAACATTCTTCTACTCCACCTATTATTGATTGTAAAGTAACTAATGCATATCTATCGTTAGTGTCATCAACAGACATTCTTACATACAATTTTTCATTATCTAATCCGAAACTTATAGTTTTTCCAGCAACTACAATAGATTCTCCATTTATTATTTTATTTTTTTCTTCTTCTGTAATTGTACCCTTTTTATATAATTCATCTGCTACTTCACTTAATGACCTTGCACCCGTTCCGTCTGTATGTTTAGCAATTCCTTTTTCATAGTTCCAAAGATCTCTTTCTTCAACAATTCTAGCATATCTTGTTTCATCTTTAGATTTAAAACCATTTCCAATTATTGAATTATCTCCTACTACATAGTTCAAAACTATTCCTACTAATATCAATAAAACAATAATTGTTATAACTAAAGCTAATAAAGTGATTCCTGAATTTTTTCTTAAGTACTTTCTTTTTTTCATTTGTTTTATTTCCTCCAATTAAAAAATTTCTAAGCAAATAAAGACATTTGATTACTTTGTGTCATTCCTTTTAGCACATCAAATTTATGTAATAATTCAATAGCTGATTTTCCAAGTTTTGCTCTAACCTGTAAATCATCTATACATTCAAATTCTCCGTTCTTGAGCTGCATTATACAAACTTTCTGCTGCAATAGGTCCGAAGTCCAGCCATGCTCAAAAATGGTGGTCTTAATTTTCCATCTTCTATTCTAAATTTTGTACTGTGAGATTTATATAAATCAATTGGTAAAAATTCAAAACCTCTTTCATACATTTCTAAAACTAAATCTAAATCATCTAACATTCCTTTATCTTTTGGTGTTGCTGCATTTCCAAGCAAATCTATCTCTCTTTGCTTATCTTTAACTTTTTCTTTACCATAAATCATACATTCTGCATCAAAATTATCTGCTCTAATAGTAAAATAAGCAGCATAATATGCTAAAGGAATATGTACTTTAAACCATGCAATTCTAACAGCATTTGTAACATAAGCAGCAGCATGGGCTTTAGGGAACATGTATTTAATTTTTTCACATGATTTTATATACCAATCTGGAACATCATGTTCCTTCATTAATTCTTTAAATCCATTCCATTTTTCTGGATCTTTTAATGCTTTACCTTTACGAACTGTTTCCATGATTTTAAAAGCTTTATCAGGTGGTAAGCCTTTTTTAATAAGATAAATCATTATATCATCACGACAGCAAATTGCCTCTTGAAGAGTAACAACTCCTTCTTGGATTAAAGTTTGAGCATTTCCAAGCCATACATCAGTACCATGAGATAACCCTGATAATCTTATCAATTCATCAAAAGTTGTTGGATGTGTATCTAAAAGCATGCCGTCTTGCAAATTTTGTTCCATACTCAGGAATACCGATATGTTCCAACTTCTGAATGAATTTGTTCAGGAGTTACTCCAAGCGCTTCTGTTGATGAAAAAATTGACATTGTCTCTTTATCATCAAGTGGAATGTCTTTTGGAGCAATACCAGTTAAATCTTGAAGCATACGTATAACAGTTGGATCGTCATGTCCTAGGATATCTAGTTTTAGCAAGTTCCCATCTATAGAGTGATAATCAAAATGAGTTGTAATAATATCTGAATTTGGGTCATCTGCTGGATGTTGAACAGGTGTAAACTCATATATTTCTCTTCCTTTTGGTACAACTATTATACCTCCAGGGTGCTGACCTGTAGTTCTCTTAATTCCAGTGCAACCTTTAGAAATTCTTGCAATTTCTGCTGATGGAAGCGGTTTATGTCTTTCTTCGTAATAATTTTTAACATAACCATATGCTGTTTTATCTGCAACAGTACCAACAGTACCTGCTTTAAAAGTAGTGCCTTTTCCAAAGATAACTTCTGTATATTTATGTGCTTTTGCTTGATATTCACCAGAAAAATTCAAGTCAATATCGGGCTCTTTATCTCCGGTTAAATCCTAAGAAAGTCTCAAATGGAATATCCATTCCATCTTTAGTCATTTTTGTTCCACATTTTGGACAATCTTTATCAGGAAGATCATAGCCATTTGCCACACCATAATCTGTAAAATCTGAATATTTACATTTTGGACACCTATAATGTGGAGGTAAAGAGTTAACCTCTGTGATACCTGTCATAAATGCGGCTAAGCTAGATCCAACAGATCCTCTAGAACCAACAATATATCCATCTTCATTAGATTTCCAAACAAGCTTTTGTGCAATAATATACATAACAGAATATCCATTACTAATAATTGAATTTAATTCTTTATCTAGTCTTGTTTGAACTATTTCTGGAAGAACATCTCCATATAATTCATGTGCTTTTTCATAAGCTATATCTTTTATTTGTTGCTCGCATCCTGGAATATGTGGTGGGCATTTTTCTGGTGAAATTGGGCTAATTTTTTCACACATCTGAGCTACTTTATTTGTGTTTGTTACTACAACTTCAAAAGCTTTTTCTTCTCCTAAATACTCAAATTCTTTTAACATCTCATCTGTTGTTCTTAAATATAAAGGAGCTTGCATATCTGCATCTTCATATTTTTGACCTGCTTGCAAAATTCTCCTATAAATTTCATCTTGCGGGTCCATAAAATGGACATCACATGTTGCAACTGTCATTTTTCCAAGCTTATCTCCAAGAGCAACTATTTTTTTATTTATATCTATTAAAGCTTCATCAGATTCAACTCTTCCTTCTCTTTTCAAATATTGATTATTTCCAAGAGGCTGAATCTCTAAATAATCATAAAATTTTGCAATTTCTTCAATTTCTTCTTCAGGCTTTTCTTCTAGAATTGCTCTATATAATTCTCCTGCTTCACATGCACTACCAATAATCAATCCTTCTCTGTACTTAGAAAGCATTGACTTTAAAATTCTAGGTTTTTTATAAAAATAATCTAAATGTGAATATGAAACAAGTTTATATAAGTTTTTAAGTCCAACATAATTTTGAGCTAAAATTATAATATGATATGAAGGCAATTTTTTAAAGTCAGTTTCAAATTTATCATTAAAATCATCTATTATTTTAGCATTTTTTTCATCTATTGCTTTTTCTATCATTTTTTCGAAAACTTGTACTAATGTTTTTACATCATCTAATGCTCTATGCGCAACTTCTACAACAATTCCAAGTTTTTCTGCAATAAAACCTAATTTATATCTTGAAAAATCTGGATACATAGCCTTTGCTAAACGAAGAGTATCTAAGTATGTATTTTCAAAATGATATCCATATTTTTCATAATTATATTTAAGCCAAGTAACATCAAAATCTGTATTATGTGTTACAACAACAGAATCTCCAATAAACTCGATCATTTTAGGCAATACTTCTTCTATTGTTGGACTATCTTTTACCATTTCATCTGTTATATGTGTAATTTCTTGAACTCTTTCTGGTATATGTTTTTCTGGATTTACAAAAGTTTCAAATGTTCCGATTTCTTTTCCATCTTTAATTTTTATTATTCCTATTTCTGTAATTTTTTCTGTTATATGTGAAATACCAGTCGTCTCTAAGTCTAAAATACAGTATTCTGTGTCTAAACTTTGACCTTTAGATCCAAATACACAAGGATCTTTATCTGGCACAAAATATCCTTCAACTCCATATATTACTTTTATTGCATCCATTCCAACTTTTTGTAATAAATGAAATGCATCTGGAAATGCTTGTACAACACCATGATCTGTAATAGCAATAGAATTCCATCCCCAAGAAATTGCTCTTTTTATTAAATCTTGACAAGGCGTAACTGCATCCATTTGACTCATTTGAGTATGCATATGAAGCTCAACTCTTTTTTCTGGAGCATTATCCATTCTTTTTGTTTTTTCCAAACCATTACTTTCAAAAATGGAATTTGCCATAATAGTTATTTCTTTAGCAAAAGTATCAAAACGAGCAACTCCATCTACTTTAATACCTTTTCCATCTATCTTTTTTATTAAGTCTTTTAGCCCAGATTTGTCAACAAATGCCTTGCAAGTCATAGTACTTGATCCATCATATAAATCAAAAATTAAAATTGATTTATCTGGTTTACTTTTCATTTCATTTGAATCTACACGAATTACTTCGCCATCAACAACTACATTTTCTGTATCTGTAGTAATATCGATAATTTTAATAGGAGTACCTTTAATTTTACTACTCCTACCATATAACATTCCCTCTGGCAATTCTTTAAGAGGTTTTTCAAATGACTTGTTTTGAGAATTAGGACCATAACCGAAACTTTTTTTGACAGTTCCAGATGTAGAATTTTGGTTTGTCTCTCCTTGAGAAGCTTGTCCTTCTATAACACTGTCTAAACTAGCTCTATTTTGACGAATTTGTTCTTGAGCTTCTTTTTCTGCTTTTTGAACTGCTCTTTTTTCTTCTTCAGCTAATTCTTTTTCAATATGTTCATAATAATTATCATCTAAACAATCATTTATCTTTACTGAATAATTATTGTTATAAACATTATGAAGTAAATGTTCTAATCCTTTATCAAACTTTTTAGAACATAAAAATTCAGCACCTTTTATCTTTAAGTTAACATCTATATTTTTGTCTTTTACCTCAATTGTACTATTAGTTAACATTGCGCGACTAAGGGGCTCTTTTAATGTAATATAAGAAATAATATTACTCCAGTTTGACTCTATGTTTTGTTCAATTACAACATCATTGTATTTAATATTTGTAAAAGCTCTATTTACATGAAGGCGGTTTTGTAAATAATTTTCAAATTGCCCAATTTCCTCTATTGTAATAGGTTTTTCAGATACAATATCCACCTGCAATCTGCTTTGTTTTTTATATAAATTAACATTCTCAAGTTTTGCATATTGTAAATTTGTATTTACATCAAAATCTTTGAATACTTCTTTTATATATTTGTCCATTATCTAATTTTATCTCCAGCTACTGTTTTTATTTTTTCAACAACTTCATCTATTTTATCTACGATTTCAAGTTGCATTCCTCTTGTATAGATATTTCCTTTTTTAGGATAAACATAAATATTACCCAAATTCATTAATTTTTGAATTCTTTTTTCAAAAAAAGATGATCCTTGTGTAAAAGTAATATCCTTAATTTCACTATATTTTAAGGTCCTTTCAGAATCCCACCACAATTTTTTTCCTTTATAAACAACTTTATCATCATAAAAAGATATATAATTACTTTTTGCATTTTTTTTGCTAATTATTAAAAAGCCTAATACTGATAGAATTAAAGCAATCATTCCAAGAAATCCATACGCTATTTTTTTAGAAGCAAAACAAATTGCAATAAATAGTAAGAAAATTAAATATACTTCAGCTAGTTTTGCAGTAAGAATATATTTAGGAGAATACTTCTTTTTTACTCTTAACAATTCTTTTTTTTCGTTAAAATCTTCAACACTTTTTACATCTTTTTCCATTTTTATTATCCTCTCTTTTGTTAAACAAATAATTTACTTATATCTTTAATTGATACAGTTGTAGCTATCATTAATAAAAAAGCTAAACCTAATGCTGTTATTGTTAATTCTATTTCAGGATTTATTGGTTTTCTCCTTATTAGTTCTACTATCAATAATACAATTTTTCCACCATCTAGTGCCGGAATTGGTAATAGATTGGTTATTCCTAAAGATACTGAAATAATAGACATTAGATACATAAAATCAAAAATTCCACTTGTACTTACAATCATACTTGATATTCCAACTGGTCCAACCAAAGTTGCCTTATTAGCACTTCTTTGAAATAACGATCCGATACTTTGAAAGATTGATACTAAATAATTTTTTGTAACTAATAATCCATCAAATATATTATTGTTATATATGCTTGCAAGTATCCAAAAAACTGTTAGTCCGAATACAATATTTACTATTGCTCCGAGCAAAAACCACTAGTAATCTTTTTCCTACTGAAGCATTATTAAAAGCTCTTTCATCATCAGATTTTTCCTCTTCTCCAAGCATTCTAACATATCCACCTAAAGGTATTAATCTAATTGAATACTGTGTTTCTTTTCCTTGTATTGACCACAACTTTTTACCAAAGCCAATTGAAAACTCTAAGACTTTAATATTGCATTTTTTAGCAACAATAAAATGCCCTCCTTCATGAATTAACACTAGAAAGCCAAATAGGATTATAATTTTAAAAGCTCCTATTAATAAGCTCAAACTAAGACCTCCCTTTTTATAGCAAAACAAATACGAATAAGCAAAATGCAAATGGCGCTATAAACATAACACTGTCTATTCTATCTATCATACCACCATGACCTGGAAATATTTCTCCAAAATCTTTTACTTCAAAATATCTTTTTATACAAGATGCTGCAAAATCTCCTATTTGTCCTATTACACATAATACAGCACTTATTAAGGCTATTTTTAAATAACTAATATTTATTCCAAGATTAATATTTATTATATAAGTGTAAATTAATGACATAATCATTGCTCCCAAAACACCTGCTAAACATCCTTCGACAGTTTTATTAGGACTAACTTTACTAAATTTATGTTTTCCAAAATGTTTTCCAATTATATATGCAAATGTATCTGAACCCCAAGCAGTAAATAATAGATACCATATTAAAAACTTTCCAGTTAGCTTAGAGTTAGAAACAAATGAATTAATTACAAAATCTGGTAATGAAGCTTTATTAATAAAGCTTAATTTAGTTGTATCGCCAATTCCATATATTAAGGCAACAAATACGATAAAAAACGTGATATAACATAAACCAGAAAATGCAAATGCTATGTCTTTATAATTAATCTTCATATTTGATATTATTATATGTAAAAATAATAGTAATAATAATAATGGAATTAATATAGTTAATAGAATTAATTCTGTTTTAATGCTTAGAATATGTATAAAAGGAATACCAAGCATTAATACATATCCAATCCATGAAAGGTTTTTGACTTCTTTTTGACATGCTTTAAAATATTCAAAAATTGCAAAACATCCAACTATAGAAAGTAATATATCAATTATATATTTATTTCCAAAAATAAATATTAGCATTATTAATGGAAAACCAATTAAAGCAGTTAAAACTCTTTTTACGTTCATGCTACTCTCCTTTATTCTTAATAATTATTATGCTTATTTTCCTCCAAATTTGCGGTTTCTTTTTTTATATATTTCTATACATTCATCTAAATCTTTTTCTGTAAAATCTGGCCAATACTTATCTAAAAACACAAATTCTGTATAAGCCATTTGCCAAAGCAAAAATCCGCTTGTTCTATATTCTCCACTAGTTCTAATCATTAAATCGGGATCTGGACAATCAAAAGAATATAAATTCTCTGAAATTAATTTTTCAGTAATGTCTTTTGTACTTATTTTGTCATTCTTTACCATTTCCGCTATTTTCTTTGTTGCCATTGTCATTTCGCTTCTTCCACCATAATTTAAGCAAATATTAAAACTAATTCCAGTATTTTCTTTAGTTTTATTAATGCAATTATTAATACATTCTATTAATTCATCGTCAAAAGCAGAAATATCTCCCCAAACGTTTAATTTAATATTTTCTGTATTAGCTCTATTAGAATAATCATCTAAATAATTCTTTAACAATTTCATTAAATTTGATACTTCTTCATCGCTTCTTTTCCAATTTTCTGTAGAAAAAGCATAAACTGTAAGATATTTAATCCCAATTTTATTTGCATATCTAACTATTTTTTCAAGAGTTTTGGCTCCTTCTCTATGTCCCATTTTTATTGGTAACATATGAGTTTTCGCCCATCTTCTATTTCCATCCATAATAATTGCAATATGCTCTGGAAAGCCTTGATTATCCATATTTTTACTTACTCCTAAACACTCATTATTTCTTTTTCTTTATTTTCAGAAATTTTATCAATTTCAGAAATATATTTATCTGTTAATTTTTGAATATTATCTTCATCAGATTTTCTTTCATCTTCTGTTATTTCTGAATTTTTATTTAATTCTTTAACTAAATCCATTCCCTCTCTTCTAACGCCACGAATTGAAACTCGAGCATCTTCTGTCATTCTTCTAATATCTTTTACTAGTTCTTTTCTTCTTTCTTCTGTTAATTCAGGGAAGTTTAATCTAATAACTTTTCCATCATTGTTTGGATTTATTCCAATATCTGATGCTAAAATTGCTTTTTCTATATCTTTTAAGCAACTAGCATCCCATGGTTGAACAACTATCATTCTTGCTTCAGGAACTGATACTGCAGCCACTTGATTAATTGGTGTTTGAACTCCATAGTAAGAAATTGATATTTTATTTAATATTGCTGGATTAGCTCTTCCAGCTCTAATTCCTGCAAGGTTTTCTGTAAAAACGCTTACTGATTTTTTCATTTTTTCTTCTATATTACTTAAGTCTGACATATTTTTTCTCCTTTTATTTTTTATTTTTTGATAGTGCCATTCTATCATATTTTTTTTCTATTTAATAGTATTTTTATAAATTTTTTCAAAAAAAATACTATGTTTTTTACATAGCATTTTTTATTTATTAATATGACAATTTTACTATTTCTTCTTTAAGTTTTTCACTCACTACATCTTCTAATTCTTTAGGAGATTTTTCACTTAATAATTCGCTAAAATCTAATGGTTTTCCATAAGTTATAGTTACCTGATTCCATGGCTTTGGTTCTCCTTTAATTCCTATTGGGATTAATTTAGCTCCAGTTTTTAAACTCATATATGAAGCTCCATTTTTGATTTTCCCTTCATTTTTTTCTAAGCCATTTCTAGTTCCTTCTGGAAAGATTCCAATACATCCACCATTTTTCAATTCTTTCATTGCTTCTTTTAATGGACCTATATCTTTTGAATCTCTTTTTACATATATAGCATTATATGCATAACAAAGCAAACCAAACAAAAAGTTTTTTTCTAATTCTTTCTTTGCCATAAATCTTATTTTTCTTGGAGAAGTAATGATTATCAATGGTGCATCTAAATAACTTCTATGATTTCCGCAAAAAATATATGCTCCTTCTTTAGGAATGTTTTCTTTTCCATAAACTTTATATTTATATACTATTTTGCAATATATGCGTATTGAATTTGTTATTATAAATCTTAAGATAATTTTATATATTCCTTCTAAGAAATTTAAGATTTTTTTCATTTTACTTTCTTCCTTCTATTTTAATTAAACTATTTTTTCATTTATTATATTTACTATTGAATCTACAACTTCTGATATTGTCATATTTGTTGAATCAACCAAAATTGCATCTTCTGCTTTTTTTAATGGAGCAACAGCTCTAGTTGAATCTCTTTGATCTCTAATTTTAATATCTTCTAAAACAGTTTCATATTCTGCTTTTATCCCTTTATCCAAGTATTGCTTTACTCTTCTTCTTGCTCTTTCCTCTGCAGTTGCAGACAAAAATATTTTTACATCAGCATTAGGGAATACTACAGTACCTATATCTCTTCCTTCCATAATAATATTAGAAGATTCTGCCATTTTTCTCTGCATTTCTAATAACTTATCTCGTATGATTTGCACAGTACTAATTGGTGAAACAAAATTTGAAATTTCTTCTGTTCTTATTTTTTCAGAAACATCTTCTCCATTTAAATAAACTTTTACTTCATCATTTTCAGTTTTTAGTTCTATTTTAGAATTATCTAATATATTTTGAATTCTATTTTCTTCATCTATTGTTATATTATTTCTTTTCATTTGTAGTGCTATACATCTAAACATAGCTCCTGTATCTATATAAGTTAAATTTAATTTTTTTCCAATTAATTTAGCTATTGTACCTTTTCCGCTTCCAGCTGGTCCATCTATTGCAACAACAAAACTCATTTTTTATCTCCTTTAATTATCAAAATGTATATTTTTAACTAATATTTCCATTTTTAAAACATTCATTGCTGTTAATTTTTCTACTTCTTTTTGAACCCTTGATCTAACTATTTCTGTAAGATTAAGAATATTATATCCAAATTCTATTACTAGTTCTAGATATATATAAATTCCATCTCCATATCCGCCCTCTTGCTTTTTGATTATGGCTCTATGAAGTTTGTATACTCCATCAACTTTTTTCAAAACTATTTCTATTATCTGTTTTATTGCGCTATCTGAAATTGTAAAATTACCCATATAGCTGAATGCAGGTCTTATAAGTGATTTTTCTGCAATATATGGATCGTTTCCTTTTCCTGTTGATTTGAATATTTGAAGTGGATCTAAAAGATAACCAGAAAAATCTTTTTTTATTTCAAATGTTGGAACTGGAATAACATGTTTTCCCTGAGTAACTCTTATTCTTCTTGCTGTTTCCATTTCCTCTTCTGTTGCAACTTCTGTAATATAAACTGTTTCACTAATTTCAGGAAGTCCCAGATTTTTAGCTATTTTTTGAACCATACCATCAGATGTTCCTAAAATTAAAATACTTTTTGGTCTTCTTTTTCTAAATACTTCTTGAATTTCCTTCTTTTTTTGCTCGTCTTGAAATAAAGCATTTTTAACAGTTTCTATTTTAGTAGGTGCTTTTTTAGCAGACACTCCAGCTACAACTTCATTACCACAAATAAGAAGTCCATCATCTATAATATATTCGATACCCTTTTGATTAGCTACCATTTGAGCTCTGTAACTTTTTCCTGTACCAGAAGGTCCAACAAATGCATATACTTTTATTCTATCATTAATCTTTTCATTAACAATATTACCAATATTATCAAGTAAAGACATTTTTTCTTTCTCCTCAAAATGTTAATTTAATATGATGGTATTATATCATTTGAGTTTAATATTTTCAAGATATACTAATATTTTTATAGCTCTCAAACAAATGAGTATTATTATTTGTAAGAGAGCTATTCTTATAAATTGCTATGACATTATAAATATGTAAAATTGACTATTAGTTTTGTGAATTATATTATTTCCTAATCCTTAAATTATTATTTACTCACATCCCCCCTTTTTTATAAAGCCAAATGCTTTAAGTTCATGCTTGACTAATTTTTTTTATATTGCGGGGGCAATAAAATTGTGGAAGAAACATTTTTATTCTTTTATGAATTATAGGGAAATATACTTTCTGAATTGAAAGTTTGTAGATTAAGATTAAAATATAAGCAATACACTTAAAGCATTTAACTTGCACTTATTTTAGCATGCATTTTTGACTTTGTAAAGTGTTTTTTGAATAAATCGTTCAACAATATTCGACATTATGGTGTGTAACTGGCTTTTCCCAACGTTTAAGAAAAATAAATAAAAGCTAGAAATACATAAAATTTATTTCTAGCTTTATATATTTTTATTCTATTTATATTTATTAGTAATTTTCTGCCTTTACTTCAAAATATGCTTGAGGATGACTGCATACTGGACAAACTTCTGGTGCACTTTGTCCTATAACAACATGTCCACAGTTTCTGCAAATCCATATTTTATCGCCATCTTTGCTAAATACAAGTTCTCCTTCAATATTTGCTAATAACTTTTTATATCTTTCTTCGTGTTCTTTTTCTATTTTTCCAACTGCTTCAAATAAATATGCTATTCTATCAAAACCTTCTTCACGAGCTTCTTTAGCCATTCTTTCATACATATCTGTCCATTCATAATTTTCACCTGCAGCTGCAGCTTTTAAGTTCTCTACTGTTGAAGGAACACTTCCATCATTTAATAATTTGAACCATATTTTAGCATGCTCTTTTTCATTATTTGCTGTTTCTTCAAATATAGCTGCTATTTGCTCATATCCTTCTTTTTTTGCTTTACTAGCAAAATAAGTATATTTATTTCTAGCTTGAGATTCTCCAGCAAAAGCTTCCATTAAATTTTTTTCTGTTTTTGTACCTTTAATATTTTCCATGTAACAAAACCTCCTTAAAAATTATAGTCATATTTTATTATATAAATATATATTTTTCAAGCAATTTTAATAAATTGCCTAAACAAATATCGTTTTAAGAATTGATTATTTGTTCCAACTCTGATTTATCAAATATATACTTTTTATTGCAAAAATGGCAAGTCATTTCAACTTTTCCATCCTCATCTAAAATATTTTTTAATTCTTCTTTTCCTAAAGCTACAAGAGCTTGTTTCATTCTATCTTTTGAACAATCGCATTTGTAAACTGGTTTATCATTTCTTTCTAAAATTCTAATATTTTTATCTCCAGTTATTTTAGTTGCTATTTCTTCTAAACTTAGATTATTTTCTAACATTCTTGAGATAGCTCCAGCTTCATAAATGTATTTTTCAATATTACTTATATCTTCATTTGTGGCATCAGGCATTGGCGTAATAACATATCCTCCAGCATTTTTTACTCCATTTTTATCTACTAAAACACCCAAAGCTACAGCAGAATTAGTTTGCTCAGAATTCACAAAATAATTAGCAAAATCCTCAGCAAGCTCACCGGAAATTATTGGACTTATTCCAACATAAGGATCTTTTAATCCAATATCTTTTATTACATTAATAAATCCTGATGTTCCTACAGCCCCTGAAACATCTAATTTTCCAAATTCATTTAGGGGTAAATCAACTACTGGGTTTTCAATATAACCTTTAACATAAGGTGTATTATTTGATGAAGTTATCATAGTACCAATTGGTCCATTTCCTTTTACTTGAATTGTTAGCTTATTTGTATTTGATTTCATTTCACATCCAATTAAAGCCGTCATTGTAAGTAGTCTTCCAAATGCTGCTGTACAAACAGGACTCAAATTATGTGTCTTTCTAGCTTCTTCGCATATATTAGTGCTTTCTATACAAGTTACACTAATTCTTCCATTATATGCTAAACATTTTATAATTCTATCTGACATTTTTTCTCCTTTCTAATTGTTGTATGTATATTCGATACACGAAATGCTATCTTTTGGCTTAATATTTGTTTTATCATTATAGTAATTTTCTTCTTTTAACAAATTTCCTGTTTTTAAATCAATCCAAATATCCATTGAAACAAAAGAATTATTAGTTTTCGAATAAATCGAAAAAACTCCACAAATAGTATTGTAATATTCTTTAGTTATTATATATTTATAAAATAAATTATTAGCATTAACATTTTCAATAAGCTTTAATACCAATTCATATAATTCATCTTGATTATATTTATAATTATACTCAAGTTTATGATTACTATTAATATTTAATTGCTTATCAATAAAGTATTCACTATTTGTAATAAGCATTTGGATTTCATAAATTGAGTATTTTCTTCCAATTGAACAAACAAAAAATAAAGCTAAAATTATAAATGTTATAACTATTATTAAAAAAAATCTATTATAATCATTTATATTATTTTTTATTATTTTCACTCTACTTTTTAATACATATTTAGTATTAGTTCCAAAATAATTATTAAAAACCTCTTTAGCTATATCTTGCTCTGTAGAAAGCTTAATTAAAGAAATACAATAATTGTTTTTATCACAACTATTTAAGTTAAATGTTACACTTTCATCAACAGCATATTCCATTTCATTTTTTACTTTATTTAGTAAAAATATTATTAATAAATTAAAAAAATAAACATTTTCTAATACTTTTATAATAATCTTCATCAAATTGTCTTTTCTTTTATAATGAGTAAGTTCATGTAATAAAATATTTTCTATGTCTATATTAGATAATGAATCACAGTCTTCCATTAGTAATATTTTTACGTCTTTTATACCAATTGTTGATGGTTCTTTAATTGAAGAACTTGAAATAATTCTAATGTTATCTTTCTTAATACCTAATTTCTTCTTACATTTTTCAAAAATAATTAATATTCTTTTATCACTACAAGCTAAATTTTTCGAATTATAATAAAATTTTTCAACAGTTATTATATTTATAAAACTAATGCTAATCAAATATATTATCCAAATACTCGGAATACTATATTTTATTATAAAATTTAAATTAATATTAATTTTTGGTTTTTGAGCGTTAAAGTTATTATTAAAATCATTAAAAGAAGAATTAAAATAATTTGTTTCACTTTCAAAATACAAATTATTGTCATTATTAATAAAAGATGGAAAAATGTCGGTAAATTTGTTGTTTATATTTATTTGAACGGGGAAAATCAATAATAATATAAAAAATAACCATATTCTATATCTGTATTTTGGTCTAATTCTCTTTTTAAATATTTTTAATATAATAAAAATTACTGTACCTACTATCATTGCTTTTATAGACATAAATACAATTCTATAAAAGATAGCAGAAATAATTTCTAATATAGTAAAGAAATTCATTATTTTTTATCTATTTCTTTTAATAGCTCTTTTACGTCTTCTTTTGTTAAAGATTTGTCTTTAACAAAGTTTAATAGCATACTCTTTATTGAGCCTTCATAAATATTTTCTAAAAAATTTTTCCCTTCAACTCTCAAAAATTCATTTTTCTCTATTAATGGCTTATAAATATGTGTTTTTTTATTTGTACTATCTATGACGATAGCTTTTTTCTTTACCATTCTTGCAAGCAATGTTCTAACTGTGTTTTCAGATAATTTTTTGTCTTTTTTTACTTTATCTAAAACATCAAAAGAAGTTGCTTCTCCTTTTTCCCAAATAACATGCATAATGTAAATTTCTGAATCAGATAATTTTACCATTTTCTTACCCCCTATCAAACAAAACAGCTGCAAGTATATAATACTTGCAGCCTTATTTAGAACACTCTTAGAGTAAATTTTCTTACTTACTTTTTGTCAAAATCAATACTTTTCTATGTTATTACGGACTATAAATTTTAACACTATAGAACATCTCGGAAGATACTCCTGTAATATTAAATGAATAGAAATCTCCTGGAATATACACATTTCTTCCAATTGTTCTAGCAACGCCATCTACATTAAGAGTACCATAATAGTATGCATAATCACCTGAAACTGTTCCTGTAGTTCCGTTCGTATATTTTAATAGAACTATAACAGTTACTAAACTTGTACTAGGTACTACAAATGGCAAACTTATATCTGTAGAGGAAAAACCAGCTGCATTTAGAAAATAAATCGTAGATGAGGTATTAGAAGTATCGGAAGTTTCCTGCATAATGTAGGAAACTTCTTCATCTTCAAGAACCTCCAGGTCGCTGATGTCGAGAGTAATTACCGTTTCCGTCTCCTCTTGCTTGTGAAAATCGGGGAATTCACATGCAAAAGCCGGTGTACTCAAGACAAAGATCATGACAAAAGCCAACAAAAAACTTAAAAACCGTTTTTTTTGCATAAATAACATCCTTTCTTAAATGTCACTAAACATGGCTCTAAGAGGTTCTGTCTCATCGATGTATTGATTTGACTAGTTCATTATACAATTGTATTATACATTTGTCAAGTATTTTTTAGACTTTTTTCGACAAATGTATAATAAAAATTTAAAATGTCTAGAATTGACCTATTTTCAATTGACAAAATTATTTCCCCAAGACTGCAATTTATATTTAATTCATTCTTATATTACTATATTATTTGTAAAAATTCAAGTGTATAATATACAATTGTTTCCTCCTTTTCGATTCCCTAGGGTTTCTCTCAAAAAATAAAAAGATAGCTTTTGCTACCTTTTATTTTTGGTGACCCCTACGGCTAATCTACCCGCGTCGGGTTGACAGTCCACTGGACTGTCAACTTTTCCTCCTTTTCGATTCCCTAGGGTTTCTCTCAAAAATAAAAAGATAGCTTTTGCTACCTTTTATTTTTGGTGACCCCTACGGGAATCGAACCCATGATAAGACAAAAGCTATCTTTTGTTATTTTATAATCTCTGTAATTATTGAAAAATCAACATTTCTATTTTTTGCTATTTATAGTTATTCAAAACTAAAGTGGGAAAAAAGTGGGAAACTTTCCAAACATATTTTCTATAAAAAAAAGGTGGATTTCTCCACCCCACAATCTATGTAGACTGTTGATCATTATAATTATTATATAGTTTTTTACTATAAAAGTCAAGCATTTGATATTTTCAAAAAATCGTGGTATAATAATCTTGACATTATTCTAAAACGCATATATAATATATTCACAATTTGTTACATTTGTGTTAAAAATATTGACTATATTATAAGTTTTTCATATAATAATAAAAAAAGGAAAGAGATAAACTCTTTCCCATGAGTTACTTTGTAAGATTGGAGTTTGATTCTGAACTAACTTCAATCTTTTCTTTTTCCATTGATATCTTGGAATTATATCCTAATGCTGCTAAACAACAAATTGCCATTGCAACAATAGCTATAACAGATACAATGGTAGAAGATCGAATACTCTTTAGTAATCCTTCATTCATATGTATTCTCCTTTCTTATGTATTTACACCTGTAGCAAACAGGTGCATGAACTAACAAGTAACACTAATTACTTGCTAATTAATGCACCTGTTTTAGAAAGTTGAATACAACCAATCTTCAAATAACTTGTCCGTATTGTATAATAATTTATTTAACAAGTCAATATTATTCTACAAAAAATGGCAATAAAAAAGAGGATATTCTACAAAGAGAATACCCTCTTAAATTTTGCGTTATAAAACATATTGTTATTCTACAGTATAAGTGAAGAAATGTCAAATTATTTATAATTTTTATTAATCATAAAGCCTTCTTTGCCATTTACTCTTATCTTAACTTTATCCCAAATATAACCATCTGCATTCGCTACTCCTGGTTGTAGTACATATAAAGTAGTGTTTTTTAAGTATAATGTTGCTTTTGCAGAAGTGTTTGGTGCTGTCCTTAAGTTTGTATTTCTGGCAAGTGTTTTTAATACTGGTTCTATTGGTTTTGACTTTTCTTGTACTGGATAGTTCTTTGAGTTATATGTTCCTACTTGATTTGGTATTCCCATATATTCTGCAGGATTAGAAACGTCTCCATATGTATTGCTAGCATTTCTTATTTCAAAATGTACGTGTTTTCCTGTTACTCTACCTGTTGCACCCATTATGCCTACTACACTAGCTCTTGTTACTTTAGAACCTGTATTTTTAAGTATCTTAGCAAGATGACAAAGCCAATGATATTTTCCATCATCATCATTTCTTACTACGATGAAGTTTCCATATTTTGAATCATACCCTCTTCTTACAACTATTCCATTACAAGTTGAATAAATTGTATCACTTCCAACCAAGTCTATCCCTGGATGATAACCTGCACCCCAACTTAATTGAGGTGTATTTTTTCTTCCAAACTCAAGACTTACTTTAAATTCTCCCATCAATGGTAAATTTGTCATATGTATCACTCTCCCATCTCTCTTATTACTCTTACAAAATCACTTACAAAGTTTGCTCCTCTAGAAATAAGAATACCTGTTAATATGTACCCTAAAATAGGTAATATAACAGGCAATCCAACAGCAGATAATATATCTACTTCACATACTATAGCAATAATTATTCCTACTATTATTGCTAATATCTTTGAGATACTTATTTTATTCCTATCCCATATCATTTTTAAAGTTTCTACTATAGCTTCTACTATAGTCGCAGCGACTACAATTTTAAATAACATTTAACTCACTTCCTTTCTAATAGATGGTAATTCTAGAACTTTATCAACTAATTTTTCTACTCCATGATTTCCACCTAAAATTTTATATTGGTCAAACAAATCAACTATGCAAGATCTTGCATAGTCGGGCAAATATTCTAATTCTTCATACTTCTCTGCTTTACTAACAATTTGACTTCTCAACAGAATTATCATTGAATTTTTCATTGCTATATTAGAATTATCGTTTTCTTTTAATTTTTTGGTTATCCATCCTAAAATAGCTGTGCATATTACAGGTATTGCCCATTTTATTATTATTAAAATTATTTCCATTTTTTCTCCTTTCTAATATCCCGTAGTCCAACCTGCTGCTTCTAATTCTGCCCATTTTGATAGTGTTGTGCAAGTTGTACATTGTGTTTTACTTAACCCTAGTTTTCTCAATGTTTTTCCACTACTTAAATTTGTTGCAGTTAGACAAGTCGCTAAAATATTATTTAAACTTTCGTTTGTTAGTTTACTGCATGAGGTAAACATTGAACTAAGTGTATTTGAATTTGTTATTGCTGCAAAACTTAATACAGGAACGTTCTGTAAATTACCACAATAAGAAAACATATAACTAAAATCTGTTACTTTAGATGTACCAAATTGAGGAATTGTTACAAGCTTGCTACATGAATTAAACATTGCATTCATAGTAGTAGCATTAGAAGTATTGTACTGTGGAACATTAGTCAAATTGCTACATCCCTGAAACATACTCAACAAATTAGTTCCATTTTGTAAATTAATTGAAGGAGCTGTTGTTAAAGACGTGCATTCTCTAAACATTTCCGAAAAGTATATACCAGATGAAGTGTCAAAATTATCTATGCTTACCATAGAACTACAATAACGAAACATTGCAGTGAAAACAGTAATGTTGCCACTATTGATTATTCTAGGAAAATTTACTAAGTTTCTGCAAGCTTCAAAAAAATTTGCTAACGTAGTAAAGTAACTTGCATCAAATCCATTTGGCATATTAATTTCTGTTATTAGTTTCTTTAAAATATCTCCCGTTCCACTATCTGAAGCAGATAAATCTAATAATACATTATAATCTCCTCCACCACTTGCTATTCCTGTTACCTTACCACCTTGAATAAATGCTATCTTACCTTGTGCAATATCTTCAGCAGTAGCAGTTGCATTATTCAAATATGAATTATTAACTATAACATTAAATACATCTTTAATATCTTGTGCTTCTGTTATTCCATCAAATTTGGTATAACTTACATTATATAAACTGTCATCTAAATTAATTTGCATACTTGTATAATGGAAGTTTTGTCCATTTTGAATAAAATCTCCTACAGTTGAAGTAAATGCTTCTTCTATCAATAAATCATTAAGTGTAATAGGATTTGTTACCGCTTGTAATGTATTAGCATTATACCATCCACTTAAACTATTTAATTGTGCTTGAGTTAGTCCAGTTTGTGTTAAAAATGTATTTACAAATCCTGTTCCTGCAATGCTATCAAATTGTGTAAATCCTGCTGTATAATTAGTATCAAAATATATATAATTATCATTTCCTGCTTGTACTATTATTAAATAAGGTGCAGTGTTAGGCGAAACCATCATGAAATTTTTGGGCAAGGAAACACTGTTTAATTCTTTCAAATGTCCAATAAATCCATACAAATTCGCAGTTAGTAATGTACCATTTGCTAGTTCTTGTAAATAATAGTTTGCTAATGCTGATTGGTCAAGATTTAACGTAAAAGTTTTAAAAATATTTGTGTTTAAATCTTTTTCTATATTATGTGTTCCTGTTAATTTTATTTCATTAGAATAAGCAGTTTTATTTAACATTAAATCTTTTACTGTGGCATTTGCATCTCTTGTATCTGAACCAATATATATTGAACTAACTCCTGTTACCATTTCACTTGGTGTCATGGTTTCTGACGTTCCAGTTTTACTTCTTATAGCATTCGCCATATTTTGTAAGGTTGTATCATTTATTAATACTTTTGCCATTAATAATCAACCTCCTCACCATCTTGAATTTGTAATATCACACTATTTATTATTTCTTGTTTATCTGCATTAGTCCAATAATCAACTCCTCGTACTGGAGTATAGCCATTTTGTCCATTAAAATCGCCATTTTCTAACTTAGTTTCAACTGTATCTATTAATTCTTCAGTAGCTTCAACATCAGCTCTCATTGTTTCTGCAAGTTGTTTACGTTCTTCTTCTGCTATTACTCTGCTACTTTCATTAAGAATACGTTGATTTTCGTTTGAATATATTTCATTAGTTTTTTGTTCTAATTTAGATAATTCATTTTCTATTGTTTGATAATATGTTTCTGAATTGCTTGCACTAACATCTCCTTTAATACTTGCAGCTATAACTCCAAAAGACTTAAATGTTGAAATAATTTTATCGTTTTCATCTAATAACTCAATTTCAAATTCTACTTTTCCTACATGACTAACACAATCATCTAATAGTTGTATTACCGCTATATTCTTTGTTGGATCTATGCTATTGGCTTCTTGCTGAATTATTGCTTTTTCAGGAGTTTTCCAAAAAATATTTACTTTTTTATTTTTTAAATTTACATCTCCATTAAAAAAACAGTGTAGTTCTGTTGTATCCATCTGTTTGAATATATACGATAAACTAGACTGTTTCTCAAAATTAATATATATATCTACTATTCTATTCATTTAAACCTCCTATAATAATTTTCTAAATTTAAAAACTACTTCACCAGAGCCAGACCAAGCTGTAGTATCGCTTATCTGAAGTTTTAAAGGATTTCTTCCTGATTGTCTTGTTACTCTCAGTTTAATATTATGACTATTCCTAGCATGCCCCGCTTTAGATAAAGAAATCTCATCAGCATCACTGCTGTTTGTTGCACTGCTATACCAAGCCACAATTCCGCTCAATCTTTCACTATATTGACTATTAACTGAATAACTTGATGTATAAGCTTCCATTATATAAGTGCCTGACAATAAATCTGTTCCTTCAATTCCTGTATCATACCAAGTATTTGCTGAAGAAATATTTATATTTTTTGTAAATGTATAAACTCCAACAGAATCTACATATGCTTTTATTTTATTCCAAAAGTATTGTAGACCATTTTCATCTAGATAACTCATTAAGCCACCCTCTTCCACATATAACAAGTAATATATGGTTGCATATTATTATGTGCCTGTCCACTGCCTTTTGAACCTGTATTTGTAGAAGAACTTGTTATTGAGTGAGTGTGTCCTTGTCCTCCACCAGTTTTTGTAATATTAGCATCATGTGTTCCATCGCCAGTTCTAGCTAGTCCTAAATTCCAAAAGCCACCACCACTAGTTGGTGTATTTGTTTGCATACGAAATATATTATTTCCGTTTGTATCCAACCTAGTACCAGCCATTTCTATACTATGATTATGACTAGGTATTTGATTGATATTTAATGTAGTGCTTCCAGTTGTAGTCGCTGATTTATTATAACTATGAGTATGACTAGGCATTTGTGCTTCAGTTAATGAAACAGTTTTACTACCTCCTGTTTTCTCGACTGTATTAAAATCAGTATCATTTGTATCAATACCAATAGGAACTCTACCTTGTCCCCAAAGTTGCCATGTTCCAAAACCTAAATATTCTGATGGATTCGTATTTGTTGTTTCAAGTCTGATATGTCCTACTGGGTTTTCTTGCATACTTTTTTCCAATGTTACTTGTGCTACATAGCTTTTTATTTGTTCTTCCATAAAATCTGCTATTGAGCCTTCCACAAAATTATATACTGCTAAAGTTGATGGAATAGTTGCGTTTGAAGATGTACTAGCTATCTCTTGTACTATACTAGCTCTTTCTCCAGCTGCTAATGAGTCTAACCATTCTTGTTCTGTACCAATAAAACCTTGTTGTACCGCTATTTCGTATGCAGAATAGCCTCTTTCTCCTTTTGGTATTAATTTTCCTCTTAAATAATAGTCTGCCATTTTCTAACTCCTTTCTCCAGCTTCTGGAAATACTATAAGTTTTTTTGCTCCGTTTTGATCATATCCTAAAATAGTAGTTGTATCATTTAGAACTATGTCATACCAATATGTTTTTTTCTTATCTAGTAAATCAAATTTTTTAGTATCTTTTTCTGTAAATGGAATTTCAGGATAATATGTTGGTTCTAAATATCCCATTTGTGCTAACGTTTTTTCAATTCTTAATACTTCTGTCTTTGTATAACCTTTTTTCTCTTTAACAACAAATGAGATTTTATCGTTTAGTTGAAACTTATACAGTTCTGACTCATCCTCTGTTAAAGGTAAATAGAAAGCTACTGTACTAAATTTTGGTACATCTCCACGAGTTAAATAGATAGTTTCTTGATCTTCTCCTACTTCTACCATGTTATTCCTCCTCTTCAAAAATTTCATCTATATCATTATTCGTTATAATATCATCTGTTCTTAAATAGTTTGTAAGCTCATTTTGTATTTGTTGAATACTTTGTTCTGTAGCTTCTTCAATATTTTCTAAGCCATCTTGGATGAGTTGATTAATTTCATTCTGTAATTCTTCTAAATCTTCTTGATATTGTGTTATATCTAATTTGCTTTGCATACCAGAAACAGCAGCCCTTGCTTGAGCTGCTGTTTTCTCTATATCTTGAAATCTATATTTACGTTCCAAATCTACTGCACTTCTTACACCATTTAAATCTTGTTTTTTCATATTACACCTACCAACTTATATTTCCATTATTATCTACCGTCATTCCTAAGCTTTCTAGTGTTTTTTTCTTTTTGTCATAACCCATATTCAATCCATTAATATAGTCAATAATTTCATCATTATAATCATTATATTTAAATGTATTTGTTGATTTAATTAATATAGCTTTTTGAGCAATATTTAAGTCTAAACTATTAACATATTCTTCAACTTTATCTTTTCTACTTCCATTTATTGTCTTGCCATTTGAATCTTTATCTGCTTTTATGTCATTTATATTTTGAGCATATTTATTATACTGAATATAGTCTTTAGTTATAATTTTACTCATTTCATACTTTTCTGGGTTTTTATATGCGTTATCATAAGCTTCTTTATTGTTTTTATATTTTTTATAAGAAATATTATTATTTTTTAACCAATCATATTTTTCTGGATTTTTATATGAAAAATCAAATTCTTCAAAAGAACCATAGTCATCATAAGTACTCATATCAATATCTCTTTTTAGTTCATTGCTTGCCATTATTGATTTTTGTTTATCAGTAACATCTAAACTATTAATATATTCTAGCTTATCTTCTTGTTTCTTTTGACCTGCAAGTCCTGCTCTGTATTCTCTATATTCGCTTGATGTCATTCCTAATTCTTTTAATTCATCTATTTTATTTTTAGAAATAGATTTATATCCAGAATCAATATATTCTTGAGCTGATTGACTAGCCCATCTTCCAAACAATCCAGCTTGAACTTTGCTTTTTGCATCATCATCTACTGTATATCTTAGGTTTCCGCTATCTGTATAAGAACCTGCCACAGGAAGATTTTCATCATACATTGATAATCCTTGTACAGTTTTCTTTGCTTGACTATATCCTGTAGGAAGTATCCAATAAGGAAGTGATTCTTTAAGTTCTTGCCCAACATCTTCCCAAGTAATATCATTTCCATATTTATCTTTTTGGTTTGTTAATTTCTTTCCTACTGTGCCAATTCCCGTAAATGCTTCTGAGATAGGTATTCTACCACCACCAGTAATCAAATTTCCAAATGGAATATTATCAACCAATAATTCTCCAGCATCTGACAATTTTTCATCAAAATCTTTATCGTCGTCATCATCTCCAAACAACTTTTTAAGTATTTCTATAGGATCAAATGCACTTCTACTTCCTGTTAATGCTTCAAATAATTCATTAAAGAAATAAGAGAATGCTGCTAACTGTCCCATTTGAAATAGCGCTGTAGCTCCAGCTTTCATACCACCATTTACTTCTGAATTTTTTTGATAATCCATAATTGTATCATGTATCATATATTGCCATTGGTTATTCGTTTCTAATTGAAATTGTGTTAATAATCCAAGAGTTTTGGAATTGAAAGCTTCTGCTGTTGCTCCTTGACTTCTATCTCCCATTACCCTTGCACCAAAATCATCTGCATATTTTATAGCTTCTGATTCTGTCATACCTTTTTGTAATCCTTCAAAATACTTACTTCTAACAATTAAATTAGAAGTAAAATAGTCAGAAGCAGTCATGAATACCTGACCAGCATTAGAAGCTTTTTGCCATAATTTTTGCGATAATGAATCACTTCCAAATCTAGCAGTTAAGAAATCACTCTTATCGATAAATCCATCGTTTTTAAGCATATTTTGAATAGTTGATACTGTTCCTTTTACCATTGCAAGTTTCTTTGTCTTTGCTGCTGCTATAGTAGTAGAAATAAAGTTAGTCATTGCACTTCTTATATTATATCCAGTCATATTAGAGCCTACTTGTGATTTTAATGTATTCATCATTTTATAACCACGTCTACCAACTGCTCTTTCAAAACCCCTATCAATTGCTCCTTTTTTGCCTGCTAAGCTGTTTGCTTGCTCATCTAACCATGCAGCATATTTTGATAAATGATTATCCATAATCTTATCTATTCTTTTTTGTGCTTGTACATCTGTTAGTCCTTCTAAATTGTCAAATCCTTTGCTTGCCCCAAAAGAATCTCTTATTAAGCCGCTTAAAGCTCTATAATTTTGAATATCTTGCGTATGGAATATTAAGTTTCCTGCACCTTCTAAATAACCATCTATACCTGTTATTGCATCATAAGTTGTTTTGTTTCCATATCGCTTTTGTGCTGATGCGAACCAGTTCTTACCTGGCCTATTAAACTCTGTCAATCCGTTTATATCTGTAGGCAAATCTTCGGCTTTCATATCGTTTAAATTAAAAGGCACTCCAGTTTGAGAGAATATATCTCCCAACTCTTGGAAGTGCCTCATATAGTCTTGTCTCTTTGGAATTGCATCATATCCTAGAGAAGTCAAGACTTCATTAATTTGATCTATATAATTGTCATATTTGTTTCTTATAACTGTTGCCGCTTTTTTAATTTTTTCTTGTGTTTTTACATCAGAGAACTCAGAAGCAAGTTCTGCATCTCCGTAACTGTGTGTATCTCCGTTTTTGTCTACAAATTGTTTTTCTCCGTATTTTTGTACTGCAGCGCTTTCTTTTGTCCTTGCTTTTATTCCTAGTTCTTCTATTTCTGCTCTTTCTTTGTTTAGCCATCTAGTTTTTTCTGCTGTATTATGTTTTGTCTGGTTAACTGTTAAATCATTTATTCTTTGTCCTAGCTCTCTTCCAAACACTTTTTCATTTACTCTGACTGGATCTGTAAGCTGATAGTTTATAGCAGTAAGGTCTTTGGCATTTGACAATTCTTCTGCGGTTATTCCCCATTCATTAATAATATTTTCTCTTACTGCTTTTCTTGTTAATTTCTTAGGTTTATTTTCTTTTGCATCTTCTGTAAACGCATACTTTAATCTTCTTTTTTCATCTAAGAATTTCTGACCATAATAATCTTTAGCTTCATCAAAAAACTGTTTATATCCATATAGCATCTGACTTAGCTCTTTTAATTCGTCCTGGTTTAATAAAGTCGTTTCTTCAACAGATATAGGAGCTACATTACGCATAAATTCAATTATTTCTGCTGCTTGATCACCCTCATTAATAATTTTGTTTGAAAAAATATCAGGATACTTACTACTAAGTTCCTGATATATTGAATCTACACTTGCTCCATTATTACTTAATTTTATGTTTCTTGGAATATTCCCATATTTATATTTCAATTCGTTTCTTATACGATCATTTAATTTAAACTTGTAATTACTTATATCTTTTCGTATTTGTTTTGAATACTCATCTACTGTCTTTTCTGTAAATTTATTGTTGTTATCCAAAAAAGTTCTTATATCTTCTTGTGTTAACGTCTTATTGTTGGCTAATTCTCTCACAAATTTCTGAACTTTTGTCTTGCTTAAAGGAAGCCCTTGCAAACTTTCTGTTACTACTTCGTTGAGCTTTGCTCTGTCTTCGGCAAGTCCTTTTTTGACGTTTCTTGTAAGCTCTTTAACTCTTTCAAAATAAGAGTTGATTGGTTCATCCACTCTTTCATTTTCTTCCTTCTGTAATCTATCATTCTCTGTACGTATTTGTTCTCCATTTTTGCTTACCTCACTTTCAGGTAAATTATAATCTATATTATTGTTTTCTGCAATAGGCAATCTCATATCTTTTAAAGATTTTTGCTCTTGTTTAGGAAATGTTTTATCTAGCCATTCTTTCCATTTATTATTATTTTTTGAATATTCGGCACTTTCTACCTTTGCATATTGTCCTTGTGTCGGATCTATCCACGCAATATCTTTTATATTTACTTCTTTTGAATAGACTTTTCCACTTCCAGAATAACTTTCAGCTTCCATCTTTGAAGGACTTATAAAAGTTCCATTTTCAATTTCATTAGATGAATATACTGTTATTTTTCCTGTTTTTATCGCATCTTCTATGTCTTTCCTTGTTAAATCAGGATTAAATTCATCATAATCTTTCCAATCTTCATCTAATAATGTTTCTTCTAATGTTTTTATATCTTCTATGCTTCTTATTCCTGTATGATAATCGTCTAACATAGGATTACTTTTTTGTATAATCTCTAATTGTTTTTGCTTATTTTTTTGCAAAGAAAAAGAACTCTGTTTAGAGTCCTCTACGGTTTTTGTTGTTTCTCGTATTTCTTGAAGGCTTTTTTCATGCTCTTGGTTACTATATACTTGTCCTCTGGCCAATTCTTTCTTTCCAAGATTTTCTCTTGAATTTTCTTGATTATTCTTAGCATTAGTATTTTTACCTCCTTTATTGTATCCATTGAAGTAATTATAAATACTATTTGCCATTTTTTCAAGTATATATGCATCATTTTTTATATATGGATGCTTTGGCTTTTTCTTACCAGTTTCTGGTAATATTGTTTTTCTTTGGCCTGTAATATCGTTTTTATATCTATCTGATACATCTTCTGCTTCTATTTCTCCTGTATTATTAAGATATCCGTATTTTCCACTATTCTTAATAGATGTTCCTTCCTGAAACTTCTCTATATTTTGTATTGCGTGTTGTATTTCATGAATTAGGGTTGTCTTAATCTCTAACTCATTTCCAATTTTATTTTGATTAATCTTTATAAGCTGTTTTGAATTAGAAATTCCACCATCATTATTTTTAGCTGTAAAAGTAACTTTATACTCTTCAAGACTAGGATAAAAATCAAATAATAAATCATGCTTTAATAATTCTTTTAATGTATATTCTCTGTTAGGTACTAAATTCTGTTTCTTTAATCCCATATCTTTGTCAGAAAATTCAAATTTAATATCTCCTGTTTGTGTATCTTTATACCACCCAGTTTCTTTCTTAACTTTTAAATTGTTTTCTCCACTATTTATCATTTGAACTGCTTTATTATAATTATCTAATAAAGCTTTATTCGAAGTATCTTGCTTTACTGCATTATCTATTCCTATTTTACCACCTATAGAATAACTTTCTGTTCCCTCTGCAATATTACTTCCTTGTATTTCTCTATAACTATTTTGTAACTTGCCTTTTACATCTTGCCAGAATAACCATTCGTTTGAGTTTCTTGTTAATTTATTTAATATACTTATCACTTTATTATAGAATCTTTTAGCTATACTTGGTTGTTCTAATGTTAAACTATTTAGAAATTCTTCATTACCTATATTCTGAGCTATAATATCGCACATTACTTCGTCTGATATTTCATTTGTACCATAAGTTTGTTTTAAGCTTTGTACTGCTTCATTAAATCCCTTATGCTTTTTAGCATATTGATTAATCATAGTTTTTAATTCATCAGTTCCGACTGCATGAGTTAATTCGTGTGTTGTTACGAATAATCCACCTTGTTCACTTTTTGGATTTAATGTTATTATTGTTTCTCCATTTACTTTTTCTATTTTTCCATTTACATTTTGTCCCAAATCTGCAAAATTTACTGTATAATTTTTATCTTCTATAATTTTTTCTATATTTTTTGCAAAATTTTGTGTTGTTTCCGAATTATCAAACCCATTATTTGCTAATTGTTGTCTAAATGCGTCTATTTTAGCATTGTCGCTCTTTTCATACTGGTATAATGATGTTTGTTGTACTTGATTATTTAAGTCGCTTATATTTGATTGTGAAGCTTGAGTTATGTTACCTTCGGTGGTTTGTTCCTCTATTCCAAGCATTTTGTCAATTTGGTTTAATTGACTTTGTAATTCTGATGTATTATTACCATTTTTTTGCTCTTGTTTTATTTGTTTTTCTAATTTTGATTTCTCATTCTCTAGTTTTGCTTGAGTATCTAAATTATTTTCATAAATATTTAATGCTTCTCTTATTCCTACATCATATTGTTTTGCTGTTTGATTTATTGCATTAATATTAGCTGCTCCGCCCATTAATCCAGCAGATCCTGCGGCTAACAACATTTCTTTTCCAACTTCTTTTACTCTATCCCAAGTTAATTTTTTAGTAAATTTTGCACCTTCTTCGCCGCCAACAAAATCTACTAATCTATCTACAATAAAATCATTTAAAGCCGCAGAAATTGCTTCTTCTGCTGCTTCTGATCCCATTGTTACACCTTGCCTTACTAACATTTTGCCTATACCACTTGAAACTTGCTCTGCTAATTTATTCGCAATAGTTTCGTCTACTCCAAATCTACCAAAGAAACCAAATAAGTTCTCTGTTAATGTTTCAACACTACCGCTGCCTATTGCTTTAGTCCATATTTGAGCATTTGTTGCATTTTCATTTTGAAGAGCTTCTGAATATCCACTACCTGTTGCACTGGCAAAAGTTAAAAGATTCATTCCTATTGGCCCTGTTACTAACTCTGCTGACATTAAAGCACCAGAATATCCAGCACCTTCTACTAATTGGTCAAATATATCTCCTGACAAAGAATATTTGTCTATCTTTTCCTGTAATTGACTAATTTTATTGCTTACTGGAGAGCTATCTTCTTTTACAGTTTTTCTTAATCTGTTTGCATATTCTTCGTTTCCAAAACCTTCTGCTACATTTGCGGTTACACCAGTTAATAAGTTTGCTATGCCTTCACTAACCCTTACACCACCTTTAGTTAAGCCTAATCCTACATCTGCGTTTGTTCCTAGTATTGCTTCTATTGGATTTATAGTTTCTTCTATTCCTGCCATTTGTTTTCTTTGCTCATCTTGTTTTAATGCACTTATAGAATCATTTATAATATTTTGATTTGCTATAGGTAATATATTTTGCTCATTTTTATTATTCATTAAGCCTGTTTCACTTGACTGCTCGTATGGTTTATATGCTTTACTTTTTCCATCCCATACCCAAGTTGTTCCATCTTCTGCTTGCCATACATTTTGCTTGTTGAATATTTTATCTTTTTTTCCTGTTATCTCGTTATAAGTATCACTTTCTCCAATTTGCACATTTATTGTTTTTCCTGTTTTAGATAAACTTCCATGACCGCTTATTCCTTTGGGTTGATATCCATTTGAAAATGTTCCATATTTATCTGCATCACTAACTGGTAAATTGGTTTGTACATTTTGGTTTGCTGTAGGCAATAATATCTGTTGATTTATACTTAACTCAGAATTTCTTTTTTTCTTATATTCTTGCCAACTGCTATTAGAATTATTATTTCTTTGTTGTTTATATTCTTCCCAAGACATTTATGCCTCCTATAAATTAAATTTATCAAACAATATAGATGCTTCTGAATCAGTTAATTTGCCATTGTTAGCTAAATTATAAACTTGCCTCCTCCATTTTTCTTTAATAGAATCTGATTCTCCATATCTATTTAACTGATATGTAAATGCTTCTGAAATTGCCTTAGCATATTCTGATAATTCATTATTACTTAATTTTTTATTGCTAGTTGTACTACTTTTATTTGATGAACTACTTCCAGAACTTCTTCCACTAGATCCACTACTTCTTGAACTTGCTAAACTCAATGCATATTGTCTTTCCCAATTTGCTTGTTCTTGTGCTGCTTGTTGTTTATTCCATGCCATTGTTTCGTTATATTGTCTTATTTGTTCTGCTAAGCTGTTTTCTGTATTAATTTGGCTTAATACTTGTTGATACTGATTATTATATCTATCCACTTGCTCATTTACTGCATTCATTCTTGTTTGAATTAAATTATTCTTATATTGGAATCCCTGTAAAGATAATTCTAATTGTTGTTGCAATGTATTGTAAGCTATTTGTGCCAATGCGCTACTATTTGCAAGTTGTGCTTCTTTTATTCCATTATCGTAGTTAAGGACTGCATTATTATAGCTTTCTCTCGCTGTAGCATAACGATTTTGATAAGTATTATATGCATTAGTTCTTGTTGACTCTGAATATCCAGTTCTATTCAACCCCTGCATTGCTTGCATTTCTGCATTAACACCATATTGATTAGTTGCTTTTTGATAGTCTGAATATGCTCCTCTTTGTTCCCTTTGATAGTCTTTTTCGGCTTTATCTTTTTGCTGATTAATCTTATCAATTGTTAACTGTGTTTGATCATTTTGAAGTTGCGTTTGTGTTTTTTCATATTGTTTTGCAGCATCAATTTGAGCCTGATAATACTTATCACTGTCATTAATCATTTGATTGTACTGATTAGTAGTTTCTTTAATTGCATTATTTTTTTCATTTTCAACATTTCTTAATCTTTCATCATTTAAATCTACTGCCATGATTTCCTCCTATCTTTTAACATAGCTTCCGAACGTAACTCTCTAATGTAGCAGAAAATATTCCAAATGGCTTCTTTGATTCAAATTTCATCTGAATTGACTTCCATTTCTTTTTCTTTATTCTTACTGCTACATATCCTTTAGTATTTTCATAATCTTTTATTTTTTCGAAGCTTCCATTATCAGTTTTAGCTGATACTGTTATTTTCTTCCCCTGCATATCTATTACACAACCCTTTTTATTAGTTGTTTTTCTATACTGAGGATATCCAAACTCATCTTCTATAGTAGTCCAATATGATTCTATATCTGTATCTGTTTTTGTTAATGTATAAATCTTTTTATCGCTTATTATGTATAAAATATCGTTATCTACCAACATTCCTGTTATATTCTCTGCAAACTCCCAATAAAACCATTCATATTCATTATGATCATTATTAGTAAGCATAGCTCTTGAATCCGCTAAATACATACAATTTCCTACAGAAACTAAAAGATATCCTTGCCATTCTGCAAGTTTTAAATCCTTATAATTTTCTTCGTTTAATAATCTACTATCTACCATTGAGCTTCTGTGTGATAAAACCTGCTCAGTTGTTACATCTCCACTTATTGCTTCCATTCCTCTTGGAGAAAAGAAAACTATATCATCATTAAAATTAATTCCTGTTGCTACACAACCTACTGAAATTGAAGAGTGTATACTTGGATATACTTTTCCAGCATCATTGTCTATTGTTGGATTATGATAAAAAATAGTTGTATTACTTTGACTAGGTTCTTTCATTACCCATAATGCATTATTACCAGCAACTAAACTCTTAATTTTGCTATCATCTATTCCTTCTTCATAGTAATCTAAGTCACTACAATATTCTGGATCTTCTAATGAGCAATGCCATAACATATTAGGATAATCAGGATTGCCACTAAAAAACACCCTGTTATCAAATACTTCTAACAAAGTGCATTTATCTATTTTATCTCTATAACCTGAAATTGTTTTTTTGAATTGAATAATAACATTATCTTGACCATCTGTATCAGGTTTAGCTGGTGCTGTTGTAAATGTTACTTTTCCTGAAGAAGGAGTTGTTGTAAATGCATTAGTTTCTACTGAGTTTATCCAACATCTCACTGTATAATCTGAATCAAAACTTTCTGAATCAACATAGAAATCTTTCGAATTTCCATCTCCTACAAAGCTATTTCTTCTTATCCCTGTAAGCATATTAACATCTTCATATACTGTTCCACCACCATTTGGTAGTCTTGAAATAGTTGTTGTAGGAATTGTTCCTGATACTTCTTGACAAGTATTTCCATTATATCTTAAATACTTAGAACCATCTTTTATATATAAAATTTTATTATATATAAAGAATCTACTTTCATGTTCTGCCATACCCTCATAAATAACATCTTCATTATCATATAATTTCGTATCTCTATGAGTTATTAAATGCTTCTGATTGTTATAAGTATAAAAAAATGAGCCATATATATGCTCATTGTATTCTTTATATAATTCTATATCAGGTCTTGTTTCTACACATTTTCCGCTATTATTTCTATAGTTTTTCCACATATTCTTGCTATCAGGTGAACGATATAAATTAACTTCATCTTTTCTATTAGAGAAATCTACTCCTCTAAATGTAGCATAATTTCTTGTAATTAGTGTGCCTGGTACTGCCATCTTATCCTCCTATATTTCTATTCCACCATCTATATATACTTCTGGAAGTCCATATCTTGGATCTAGGTTTTGTTTCATTTGTTCATATCTTACTAAATAATTTTGTCCATAATTATTTGAAACGTCGCTCATAAGTAAAGTTCCTGCTACTCCAACAGGCATTATTTCTTGAGCATCTAAAGAAAGTTCAAACTCAAAATCATCTTCTGTATCTTCTGTTATTTGTGTAGGATATTTATAATAATAAATTTTAAGTTCCCCATCTTCATTAAATTCTAGCTGTGTTCCAAACATATCTACATCGCAACCTTTAACGTGATCTAATTGATAAAAGCTATCAAGCTCATCATTTAAATCAACTATATCGCCTTCTGAGCCTTCTAAAGTTGCATATGCAGGTATTTTCTTTATTCTTGCTAATTCGTTTTGAATCTGATTAATTACACTATTCATTTTAGTAGCTAAATCTTCGTCTTCAGTCAAATTCTCTTCATCTTCTGCATATTCTTCAATTAGGCTATATGCTTTTTGTTTCATCTCTTCAAGAGTCATATTCTTACTCCTTTATTTTTGATATTTGTTCTTTTAAGAAATTTAAATCTCCTATTGCTTCATCTATACTTCCTATTTTTGAGTCTTTTGGAAGGAATAAACCTCTTCCATCTTCTTCTAATAAAAGTATATCTCCCTCTTTTAAGTTGACTTTTAATTTTGTCTCGCTTTCAAAATCTTCTGTTTTATAATGTGTTTCTGAATATAAAATCAAGTTCTCTACTTTTTGTTTTACCATTTCATTCTCAAATTCTAATTTTGTGTTTTTATCTACTGTATATCCATAATAGCAATCTGTATTTGGTCTTATTACATAAACTTTCTTTTCTTCCATAATAATTCTCCTTAATTAAATTGGTTGCCGTTCCTAGATTCGAACTAGGGCATCGGAGAGTCAAAGCCTCTTGCCTTACCACTTGGCTAAACGGCAATATAAAAGAGAGGTTTCCCTCTCTTATCTATACTGGTACTTTAATTGCTTCAATTTCGTCTTGAGCTATAATTGACATACCATAAGTATCTAATCCTCTAATACCATCAGCAAATGTATTCTCCAATCTTAGAGCTTCTACTTCGTTGATTTGTCCAGCAAATGCAATAGCATTTCCAGAATGAGCATAGCAATAAGCATGAGATCCATCTCTATAGATAGCATTAGATCTTGTTACAGTGTAATTGTCATACATACCAACAACACCTTTTCTTATTAATTCAGGGTTGTTAGTAGATAGTTCAATTAAGTTATTTTTGAATAAGTTATATGTTACAGGGTCAATCTCTAAATATCCACCCTCTTCATTGTTTCTTACTCTCAAATTAACTAATGCATCATCAATAGCTGTTTTTACTGCAGCTTGTGTTTTTCCTGTAGCTGTAGTTACATTTGCAGCACCTGTTTTGAAGTTTCCAGTTGTAATTTCATAGTAATCTCCAATGTCATCAACATTTGGTTTTTTAACTCTCTTATAATTTCCATTATCTAAAGTATAGTAGTCTTTATAAGGAATTATTTTTGTATCAGAAGTTTTTGCTTTTGTTGCTGTAACTTCATCAGCTGTATTTAATAGTTTTCCAGCTACTAATCTTCCTACATAAACTTCTCTTCTTTGTGCTAGTCTTTTTACTGCTTTTTCTTGGTATGCAGTATCTAGTCCTGGTTTAGATTGTGATTTATCAACATCATCTACCTTGAATGAGAAAACTTCTCTAATATCAATTGGTAAATATTGTTTGTCATCATCCATATCTTCATATGAAACAGTTCCATGATATCCATCAATTAATGGTTCTCCTACTGCTAATATTCTTACTGTTTCTGCATATTTACAGTCTCCTTCATAATCTCTTGTACAATGCGCAACTAATTGTGCTTTTAAATCTAATCCTGTTTGGATTTTTTCAGCCCATACTTCTCTTAAAAAGTGTTGTACTGCCATTTTTTACTCCTTCCTACCATTCGGAAGCAGATTTCTGAATTATATCAAGTAGTTTTGGGTTGTCATGAAGTTGCTTTCTAGTAAATTTACTTGCCTCTTCAAAAGTATAAAAATCTTTTAATTCTTCTTTACTTGAATCAGTTCCTTTCATGCTTCCAATCGGTTTAACCTCTTTTTTTGGTCTAAATTTAAGATACATTTCATATTTGTCTTTTTCAGACATACTAGGATTTAACTTTTCAGCAAATTCCCTATATTCTTTTTTGTCAAGTTCTTCTATACCTACACCAATCTTATTAAGTTCTTGCATAGCTTCTTGACGTTTTCTTTCTGCTGCTAATCTTTGAAAAGTAATTTTTTCAATATCGTTCATTTTATCTAAGCCTTTAGAAGCTAATCTATCAGTTTCTGAAACAATGTCATCATAACCAGAATCTATTATTTCTTGTGCTTCTGCTTCTCCTAAAAGTTTTACTTGTCTTTCAGAATATTTAGGCATTTTAGGTATTTCAACACCTTGTTCTTCATAGTAAGTAGTCATCTTACTCAATAAATCGTCAGTGTCTTCTGTTTTCATACCAGCTTTTAGAATATTTTCCATTTGCTCGTATTTAACCATTTTGTCTTCATATTCACGTTGAATTTTACTTTTAGCTCTTTCAATTTTGCTTGGTAAAAGTTTATCGACTCTTTCGTTTACTAACTTTTCAATGTCAGCATCTGTGTAAGTTTTTCCCTCTGATTTCTCTTCAGTGGTAACTTCCGCACCTTCAGCAATTTGTTCTGTTGTTTGCTCTACAACATTTTCAGTAGTATCAACTACATTTTCATCATTTTCATTCATGATAAATCCTCCTATTTTTAAGTCATTGCTTGACTATTCCATAGCTTTTATCCTCTTCAATGCTTGGAGCATATTAAAAAGACGTCTATGCGACGTCTTCCATAACTTGATTATTTAAACTTTGTTCTGCCTCCATTATTTGCGCTTGTTGTGATTCTGGCTCATTACTTAAAAATTGATTTGCTCGTTGCTGCATTAATTGAGCTTGTGCATTTATTTGCGCAATCTTTTGTTGTTCTTCTTCCATTAGTCTAATAGCTTCTTCTAGCTTAGCTTTTGGCATTGTTGCATCATCATCTAATAGTTTTACATATATCTTTAATTCAGGTAGTTTTTGTATATTAAACATACCAGCTTTAAACATATTTTCTAAGCTTAGCTCTTGAGCATATTTATCAAAGGCACCTTTTGGAGTAATATCAATTTTTACTGTTGCTTGTAGCTCTCTTAATGTTTCTTGAGGTATATTAACAACTTGAATATATTTTTCTCCGTTAGGTTCTTCAATTTCTTGCTCTAGTGATAGTCCTTCTTCTGAATATACAATCATCATATCTAGCCAATTTCTAACTGTATCTTCCGCAAAGGTTTTTAATGCTTCTGCCTGTTCTGTTAAAGGTTGCTCTGATGCTTGTTTCACTGCTAGGATAGCCCTACCAGATGCACTTTCTGGATTAACTTCTCCTGTTGCGATATCTCCTGCACCTGCAAGTTCTCTTGTAACTTGAATTAAATCATTCATTAATTTTTCAACATCTGGACTCATTTGAGAAGGTTGTACTATTCCAAATACTTTATTTACATCATCAACAGTTTGTCCGCCTTTTACATAGATAGTTCCACCAACAGCATCAACACTGTCAGGATTCATTATCTTGTCTTTATTTGCAATTCTTTGAGGATAAGCTGTTTTCTTAACTGTTATAAGTCTTCTCATTATTGTTTTGTTAACTTCTATTTGGTTTGGTATTAATGTTCTTACTTCCCCTTCGCCTCTTGCAGAACCTTTTTTCTGTTCCCAAGGCATATGTGAAACTTGATATCTTGTAAGCCCTGTATCTGTATCTTTCACAATTGTAGCAAATTGTGTAGCTTGCTCATAATGAACTGTTCCGTTCTGCTTATATAATTTAGTAATAACAGTTACCATATCATCTTTTTCAATCTTAGCTGCATCTCCAGCTTCTTCAATATTATTTTTATCACTTATAATATTGTTTATCTCTTCTGAAGATGCTTCATTTTTCATTGCCAATTCTTTTGCTTCTATAACTGTCATTCTTCTTTTGATTAAGATATATGGTTGCTTTTGAATTTCTGGCTCATTCTCATTTCCAAAAAATATATCTGTTTTAGATAATACTTCATTAACTGGGCTTTGTTTTTCTTTATCCCAGTAGCTCCACATTACACCTTCACTAGATATAGCAGAATCTTTAGATATTTCCCTTAATTTTAGATCTAAATTATCGTTTTCCCATATTTTAGCAGCTTTTTTGTTAAGCATTTCGCATATTTTGTCATAAGATTTTCTTAAGTCTTGTCTTTCAAAATTCTCGCTTGAAAAATGAGCAGCATATAGATTACTGTTAATTGTTCCTACTTTATACTTAACAATAGGCTTAATATAGTTTAATTGGACTGGTTCTATTCCTTTTAATTTTACTCCGTTCCACTGATCATCATTGAAAAATCTATAGCATTTATCTGTTGTGCTAAACATATTCGTTCTATAACAATAGTTTTTACATATTTCATACAATGTCCATATATCAGTTTTTCTTAATTGCTCTATTGACTCCATTATTTACCTCCTAATTTGGAATATCCTTTTGCCCTATATCTGTTCCGTCATAGTTGTCTATGTTTTCTAACATTACATCTATTGCTTGTTGTTTAATTTTCTGTTCCTTTTGTTCTTTGACATCTTCTATTATCTTAATCGGATTTGGAATTTCTATTGTTTCATTTTTTTGAACTTTTTGAGCAGTTTTTACTCCAACTAAAAAAGCTAATAGGTTAAAAATTCCCATTAGCAACATACAAAATATTGTTATCATTACTTACTCCTTTTTGTTGTTTTCTTCTTTGTAACTTGCACCTTTGCATCTTGTTTTTCATTAGATGCATTTTCTTCTGGTTTTGCATCTAATTCTCTTTCTTTCATTAATTCTCTTAATTTACTTTTCTTCATAATATCCTCCTATATAACAACTTCTTTTTCTCCATAATCCATTATCTCTTGTTCTTCTTTTCTGATATCAGTGTTAAAGCTTGTTTCAGAATAGAATTTAAATGGTTCTGGAGTATCAAATACTACTTGACTTCTTGCTTCATGAGCTATTGCAAATCCCATCATCTGATCATCATGACCACCTACTGGAGCTTCTATTCTTCCTTTTTCGTTTCTAATAATAGTAAGTAACTCTTCTAATGTATCTTTATCGTTAATTAAGTCTGTATATTCTCTGACTAATTCTATTAAATTAGCGAGTATAACAGGTCTTGTAATTTGTGTTGTTTTAAATCCAAATTTCTTTTCCATTTTGCCTGTGTACTCATCCATTTTTTCTCTAACGTATTGATTGTAATATCCTAGTCTTTGTAATTCTAATATTGGATAACTATCATAATTAGCCTCTATTGCCATTAGTGCTGGTTCTATTCGACCATCTATATCTTTGCTTGCATAGTAAAATCCTAAGCAATACATTTGTTTTGTGTATACGTCTGTATCGAACTCTCGCTTAAGTACAGCAACTTGTTTACCTGTTTTAGCATCTAAAACGTGGCCTGTATATTTATCTGAGCCTTCTCCTGCTGTATCTCCACCTATACAGTATTTAGTCATTGCTGGACTATGCGGCATTTCATATATTTTTATATATCCATCTGAGCTATTTACCCATCTTATATTAGTTATCTTAAGTCCATCATAATCATATGCGAAATATCCTATTTTTAATGGTTTAGGAGCTAACTGGATTCTATTTATTAATTTTTCTTTATCGAAAGGACAAGTTCCACTAGCAATAAATGCTTCCTCTGGATTTATTGGATATTCTTGTCTGAATATCTCTTCATCTCCACCGCAATTATTCTTTATACACCATCTGCGCCATGTTAATTGATTAAGTGTAACTCCATATATTTTTTGAAGGTCTTTTTCTTTTTCTGTTAATTTAAATCCTGTATATGGCATTTGATATTCACTCATCTCATTCCAACCGACAAAAACAGGAATGAAATCACTCTCATTCCTGTTTGCCATATCCCACAGTTCTTTAAAGTATTCATAACCATTAGCTGTAGATTCTATTATTATCATTGAATTAGGTAGATTAGGAACAGCCTGAAACAATCCTATTGCAGTTTCTTTTGCTCTATCTCCCCAAAATGCTAACTCTGATATATGTAAATTATTAAACGTATCTGAACGTCCTACACCAGATGATCCCGCTGTCATACATTTTATTTTACTTTTTAATCCTGTACCTTGTTCATTATCAAATATAAGCTCTTTTGCATTACTAGCCTTTAAACTAGGTTTCATTTCAATTGGAAGATTATCATATATTCTTTTACTCATATTGAAAAGGTTTGTTGTTGCTTCTTCTTTATGAGTTATAATTCCTGAATTTACATTGAACTTAGTAGCAGTTTCTTTAAATATAACTGCTTCTGTAAGAGTACTAAAACCAATTTGTCTAGCTTTAAGTATTATTATTCTTACAGGCTTATTTTCTTTCTTTTGCCTTTTTATAGCTTCATATAATTTAAGCTGCCCTTGGTTTAATTTAAAATCTATAATTTTACCAGCTTTATCTCTAATCTTTACATATTCTTCTATGTACTTTTTAGTATTAATACTCATCTTCATCAGCTACTTTTTTAATGTAATCTTCGTAATTCATTTCTACGTTAACATTTTCTTGCTTATCTTTATAACCAAATTTATTTTTCATGTAAAAAATTTTAAATGTATCATTTATATCTTTAGAATTTATTGTTGCATCCTCTAAAATATCGTTAACTCTTTTAAATGTGTCGGAGTAGATATCTTTTTGAGCATAAAAAGTATCTCTATTTATGTTTGCAAATACACAAAAACCAGCTATATTAGGTAGCTTTGTTTTTGTTTTACAATCATTTATGTAATTAATGAAAGTTTCTTCAAACTTTTTTTTAGTCTTAAATGCTCTTTCTGACATTATCCCACCTTCTTTGCATTATATTCTCTCCATTTATTTACTACTTCATTGATAAAATTATTACTTGCTGAAACTATATCACAAACCATTTCTTCATTGATTGGTTCTGCATTATATAATCCATACTCCCAAATATAACAATGAGTTAGTTCATGTTTTAATGTTCTTATTTTTTGATCTTCACACATATCAGAATTAATTAATATTTGATGTTTTACTTTCTCAGTTACTCCAAAGACAAAATAAACCTTTTCTTCCATGTTTTCTTCATATATCTTTTTTAATTCCTCTTTCGTCTTTTCTAATATTGTCCATGTATTACCATTTATTTTAAATTCCATTATTCTTCATCCTTAATTACTACATTTTCTTGTTTTTTATATGCATCTAAATACATTTCTTTTTTATCTCCATTATAAGTACATTCATAATACATTCCATCTTGAAGTATTGTACTTAATAATGCTTTATGATTTTGTAATTCTTTAGCATACCAAACTAAATATACATCTTCACTATGAATAAAATCATTTTCTCCTTTTAATGTATCTACTTTATTATTATGATAACATGTTATTTCAAATTTACATTTTTCTATAAACTCTTTGCTTCCAACCATTACTCCATCTCCTTCCAATCTTCAGCTAACATATCAGCTTGACTTGCTAACCATCCTAATTGAACTCCAGAAGTTCCAATAAATGCAATAGTTTTATTTCCAATTGCATCATGATTTACATTTATTATTTCTCCCATAGTATTTTTATAACTAATATTTGTTGCTAATTCTATATACTGACTTTTTCCGTTCCAACCTTCTCTTAAAACTTTTCCACCATTTTTTATAATTTCAATTGCTTCTCCGAATTTCATAATCGTACACCTCTTAAAATATTATAGAAAAATAGAGCCATACTCTACGAATACAACTCCGCAAAAGATATTTCTTTTTCCTGGCAAAGGTTGATGGATTCGAACCACCACAAATAGTTTTGGAGACTATTATGCTACCAATTACATCAAACCAATATATAGGGCTGAACGAAGGAGTCGAACCTTCTCGTGTACTAGTATCATCACGAAGTCCGCTAATTCAGCATTTGAAGCGAGATTTTTATAGGGGTAAACCTCGCAAAATCCCATTTGAAAAACCACCCAATCGGCAGTGCCTATCTTGGCGAAATAGACACTATGTAATAATTTGATAGATTTTCTGCAGCAGGAAACACAAATATTTATTATAGCCCAATACCTAGGATATTGCCTTGTGAAAACTATTACCCAAGTCTTTTTCTCAAATTACTACATACTATTTATTTTTCAATAGACACTCATCTTTAGATCTATAAAAACAATAGACTTCATTTGTTCCCCTTTTCTCCAAAAATGGACATTTATAACATTCTGGATATGTTCTTTTAATTTGCTTGTTCATTATCTCTTCTTTAGTTAAATAATATGGCATAGTTTATTCCTCCACACATTTAATTCCTTTTTGTGTTTGTATGATCACTCTATCGCACTTTTTCTTATCACATTTTTCACAATTTTCTTTTATAAAATCATCAAAACTCATAAATTTCTCCCATATAAAAAGGCAATATAAACGGTTAAGTCTATATTGTCTTTTAAAATATAAATTTACTTTGGAGGTATGCCTCAAAAAACAAACTTGTGAATTAGGTTGTTTCCTGAATCCTTAATTTATAATATTAACTATATACATTTTATCACTTTTATATTGTGCTGTCTTGCGGAAAATTGCGGAGTTGAATTTTGTCAAACTCATTTAATGCTAATCCATGTCTTCTACAAGTTTCATAATAAGAGTAGTGTACATCTGTAGAAGTTTCCTCTAAACTCATTCCTTGCACATATATATCGTAAAGAATATCTCTTGAAGTAGGGTTTAATTGATTTAAAGTTTTTATAACATTCACACACTTTATTTCTTCTGTTGCTATTATATCTATTAATTCATTAATAGAATCTAATAGTTGTTCTAAATGATAACTTGTTTTGTTCTTAGCTTTTGGAAGTCCATCAATAACAACAGATTTTAAATTTTCAGCTTCATTTCTTAATTCTTCATACTTATCTTTTTGTTTATCAACCCATTGTTTATTGCGTATGTAATTTTTCAAATCTTCTCTATTCATTCGTACCTCCTAATATATAATTGGCAAAGTTTGTGTATAATTCCATGCCCTTGGATTGTATGTCTTTATTCCTAAATCGAATGTTTTAAAACATTCTCTTACTCCATATTGATTTATGTATAATGCATAATTATCATATACTTTTATTAATCTATATTTATGTCTTCCTCTTTCATATTCTATTGGATAATCTATCATTTGTAATTCTCCTTATTATATAAATTTTATAAATTTTCCATATTCTCTAGCTACGTCATATTCTATCCTGCAACCCCTTGCATATTCCCATCCCTTCATAAAGATTACTGCATCAGCTTTATCAAGTACTTGAATACTTCTTGCTAAATATGCTATTGGACTTGCATAACAATCAAAATCTGTAAATATTGTATCTAACACTTCGTGTCCTTCCTCTACTAATTTTCTAACTAATTCTTCTCTTTCATCTTTAATTTGTTTTTCTGTTTTGCCATTCATTGGCTGACTAATCATTATTTTCATATATTTATTCCTCCAACAATCCTTTTAATTCTGTTATCAAAAATTCTCTTGTAAAGAGAATATCATTTGGAAATGTCTTTTCTATTTCTTCTATTCGTGTATTTATTTTATCTTTACTGATACTGTTTGCTTGATAACTGTTTGCTAATTCTTTGTAATATTTATACATTTCGTATAAATTGCCTTGCAATAAGTTTTCTAATGTATTATTTTTTTCTTTTTCTTTATTATATAAATCTAGTATAATATTTCTTGCTTTTAGCATTGCATCTACATAACTTGCATCGAGTGCATTGTAATCAAAATCCATAGGCTCTAAATTTTTTAACCTATCTATAACTTCATGTTCCAAATTTTCTTCCAATCTCATTTCTTCTTCACTCATAATTAATTTCTCCTGTATAAATAATTATAAAATTGCTTTGCACATAAATAATCTGTGTTAGCATTTATTTGTTCTATTAATTTATATATTCTTTGTTTTTCTTCTTCACTTAAATTACTCATCTAAACCTCCTTAAGTTTATATTTAATTACAGGTTTTAAATATACTTCAAATAATTCTTTAGGAATTTCCAATTCATTAAAAGCACTAACAATATTTGCTTCTGAAATACATTGTTTACCATTAAAAAAATCTATAAATACTCTTGAATTTTTTATTCCTAATTTATCGGTAAATTCTTTCCAAGTTGAATAACCGTTTTTATCAAGTCTTTGTTTAAAAATTGCTAATAAATCACTTTTTCCATTTAATCTTATAGGTATTTTTTTATTCATTTTTAGCCCTCAACTTTCTCATAGATAATTTTGCTTGTTCTCTTCTTTTTTCTTTTTGCTCTTCTGTTAAATTCATATAATAATTTCTATTAGCTACAAATTTTGAACAATATATACAATATTTTGCATCTTTTCTTTTAGCTTTAAATTCATTTCCACAAGCTAAACATTTTTTATAATGGATATGATTTTTTAATTCATCGTTTTCTTTTTGTAGCTTTTCTATTAAATTCTTTATTTCTACTAAATTACAATATCGCATTTTAGCAATATCTTCATCTGTTCCAATTCCTTTAAATTCATCTTCTTTATGTTTTTCTATTTCTTTTTTAGCTAATTCGATTTGATAATCAAAATATTCTATTGCTTCTTGTTTTTCTTTACTTAATTCCATAGCTTGTCTATTTTTAGTTACTTTTAATTCTTCATTATCCAAATCCATTTGATCCTCCCTATTCAATATTAGTTACTTCTATTGCTCGAAGGCATATATCGACTATTTTTCCATCTCTTCTGTTTTCGTCTATCGTTACGTCATAAGTTCTCACAGAATCATCTTCAAGCTCTTCTAACAACTTCTTTATATATTCTTTAGGTTTAATATTTGCACTAATCATTTTCCCACATCTCTCTTTCCTTCCATTCCTTTTGATAACAATAGTGACATACTGGATATCCAAATCCAAAATCATTATGAATTTTCAAACTTGTATAACTACTTCCGAATGTTATTTTTCTACCACAATTTGCACAATTTATTTTTTCATTTAAATCTTCACAAACAAGTGGTGTTCTCCAATCAATTGGAATAGTATATGCTTCATATTTCTTAGTTCTGAAATTATATTTTTCCATATTTCCTCCTACGTTATATTTTCTTTACCTATCTTTACAGCAATTAATCTATTTATATCTCCTGTAGCTTCAACTCTTTTTTTATATGATGGAGTACTCCAAAATTGCACTGTTTTTCTAGTTACATTGAATTTTTTTGATAATTCCTTGGCAGTTCCTACATCCAGAAAAATATCTCCTTTGTATAATCCATATATTTGTTCTTTTCTACCTTTCTTGATAGTATTCATCTATAAGCTCCTTTGTTTCTTTTTTTATTTCTGATCTATTAAATTTCCTTGTTTTAATTTCTTTGTCTGTTACTTCTAACTCAATAAGTTCTAATTCATAAGGCTGTGAAACATCTTCAACTATTTCTACATCACACTTTTTATAGTTTTTCTTATAATCTTGAAAAGCCTGATTCATTATTCTTTGTGCTTCTTTAGATTGTTGATGAAACCATGCATGATTATCGGTTCGAAGCAATGCTCCATTTTCTACTGTTGCTTTGCCACCATCTTTCTTCATCTGGATATGATGATAAGTAAGCATTTCCATTCTTTTTCTTTGTCCTTTTGATGTGTAATGCACTGGCTTATCAAATTTCCTAAAACCTAATTTTTCGATAAAACATTCTGCTCCATATAATTCAATCAATCTTTCTTTCGCTTTCTTATTAGAACTCATCTTTTGCCTCCTAAACCATTATTTTTGATGGTGTTGGTATTTTTTGATTTATTGGTCTCCATAGATGTAATGTATATTCATGTAAATTAACATACTCAGATTTTTTTGGATGTAGTTGCATAACAACTTCATCATCTTCAAAGAACATTTCCTTAATTTTACACATTTCATTCCATTTGGGGCATCTATCAACGTTATTTATACTTACTGATACATGTTCCCAATCCATTCCATCACTAGCTATGACAAAAAAATTTTTATTTTCTATTGGAATTAAAAATACTCCATTATGTTCATCTCCTAAATTTCCTTTAAATAGTTCTTTTCTATATTTATTTAAATAATTTAAATCTTTCATATATTTCCTCCAATTACTGAAATATGCTCTATATTATCTGTTACAATATCATCTTCTAAGTAGTATCTAACATAATCTATTTTTTCTCCGCCATCGGTTATTTCCATATTCAATTTGGGTTGAGAAGTTATATCCTTCTCGTTTTAATTCAAATATTCTAGCTCCTAACTGTGTTATTCCTAAATCTTTATAAGCTTCTAAACTTGTTATACTTCCAAATTCTCGTATATATTGTAAAATTCTTTGTCTTTGATTAGTTTTCATTAGTACCTCCTATATTTCTTTTATTTTTAATCTATACTTGTCCTCAAATACTTTCTTTTTAACTTTATATTCTTTTGTCTTAAATCCTTTTACATCAACTATTTCAAAACTTCCGTCATTGTTAAAAACAACAAAATCTGCTTTATACTTTAGTCCATCTGCTAATATAAAAATAGGCTGCAGACAAAATCCAGCTATCTCATTTGCCATTACTGCAAATTTAAGATTAGAGTAATAATCAGCTTCCTTGATACTGTCAAAAGTATGCCCATCTACAGTAATTTTTCTAGCTCCATATTTACTTCTCTTCTCTCTTTTTTTGAGATATTCTCGATATTCATCTACAGTCCATTCTTCCATTTATCGTAATATAACTCCTTTTCATTCCAGTTTTTATATTTAGATTTTAGATATTCTCTGAACTTATTCTCTATATACTGTTTTCTTTCTAAATCTTTACCATTATCATAAGCATTGTGACACTCTATACACATTGTTCCCACGTTCTGAGGAATACCTAATCCACCTTTTGCTCTTGTTATGTAATGACTATTTGGCATCCCTGGTCTTTTACAGATAATACATAATCCGCCATCTCTTTTAAATACTTCTTTCTTTACTTTTTGAGATATGTCACAAGCTTTACTTCTTCGACTTTTCACATCCAACTCCTTAATAATGACTCTATATCTTCCTTAGGTTTAGTTTCTACTCCCTGCTCTTTTGCATAATCAACTAAATACTGTAATAACAAACTCATTTCTTTTGAATCATAAGAACTTGAGCCATAATAGCAATGTACTTTAACACATTTGTCTTTTCTGCTTACTTCTTTAAGCAAAAATCCTAAACCTTGTTTTTCCCATATTCTTTTAAAATCTTCAAAGGCTTTTTCTTCTACAATCATTGGTTGAAATGTTCCTACTTGGTATATAGCATCTTTGTAGACATCTTCTTTGGTAAAAGAAACTCCATCATTACTTATTTTCTTTGCAATTTTGTCACATAATACCCAACAATAAGCATTTGCATCTAGGCTTCTTTTTGCAAACCACTTTTTAATCTCTACGTTTAGTTTTGTGTCTTTCAATTCAACTATGTTCTGTATATCGTGCGTATCAAGTGTTAAACTTACTTTTGTTTTTTCTGATACATAGTCGATTGAAATATCATTTAATATTCCTGTTGTTTGCATGGATATTCTCCCTTCTTTAAGCACTCTGTAAGTTTTTCTAGTTTTGGTAAATATTCATCTTGAATAAATTTTTCATCATACTCTATTGGATAAAATTCAATTCTTTCCTTATCAATTTCATTAAAATAATTTTGATAATCTTTATCGTTTAATCCATAAGCTACAATGTTTAATTTATGTATTCCACTTCCATACATTTCTACTTGAGCTTGTCTCCAATATTGTTTTGATATCTTAAATTCTTTGTTGATATTATGAGTTTTTACTTCATAAATACAATCATCTGTATTTCCGTCCAAATTTACTCTTAATCTATCTTTAATAAACTGTTTGTCTTTTTCCAATAATTCAATTCCTAATGAATCTAGTATCTTATGTTCATAATAAGTTCCTGCAAGCATTGCATCTGTTTTTATTTCATTCTTGTAAATACCTATCTTCTCAAGCCACCATTTTTCAAAAGTTAATGTATTCCATTTTCCTACGATCATTGATGTATCAGAAGCTCCAAAATAATAACTTCTATCTTGACTATTTATCAACTTTCATTTCTCCTATTCTTTTTTCTAATCTGTCTAATATCTTGAAATAAGTAAAATAATTATTAAATTCTTCTTCTGATATTCCTAAATTGTTTGCTATTTCTTTTACAGATAAGCCCTGTTTCATTTTAGAACTTACCAACTGTTGCATTCTTTCTTGAATTTTAAATAAATTATGTTTTGTTAAATCATCTTCCCAATTATTTTTTTCATCGTTTTCTTCATCTTGAAGCCATAAATTAAATCCTAATCCTGTTCTTATTGCTACACCTTTAACAAATAATCTAGTTTGACAATTCCACAATCTTTGTTGTGTCATTGAGTTATCTCTTACAGGATTTCCGCCATTCATTACTGGTCCTCTTTGAACAAAATCTAAATCGTCTATAACAATTCTTACTGCAGTTTCATATACTCTATTAGTTATCTTGTCCTTTCCAGTTTCAAAACTTTGCTCTGTCATAAATAAACTACTTCCTGTTTTTTCATTTATCACTGGCTCAAAATAGACAACATTTGCACCGTTTTCGTGTAATAAATCTACTATTCTCGCCCAATTAATATAATCAGCCTCATCTCTTTTGGTTATATATTTACTTAAATCTAATTTTTTTAATTCTTCATAACTTTTAAGCATTTATCTTTTCCTCCAATTCTTCTAAAATATCATAATTAAATCCGTAACAATCAAATAATGTATAAGCTATCTCTAATGCACTTGTTGAATTTATTTTTAAATCTCCATTTTCTGAATCAAACATTAAATCATTATTGAGATTGTATCTACCTTTCGTTATTTGTTTATATTCCATAATTGTCCTCCAAGACATATGACCTAAATTCATATTGCTCGTCATATGTCATATTCTTAAATTTTTCATCTTCTTTTACATCTCTTAAAAATTTCATTTTGCTTTTTAAATCTTTCAAATTTCCGTTGCTGTATTTTTTATATAAATAAATATATATATTTTTATTATTCTTTATATTCTTGTTTGTGTTCATTTGTTGTTCATTTGTTGTTATTTTGTTGTTATTTTGGCTGTTATTTTCATTTTCGTCTGATTGATATAATTGCCATTTGACAACAGTTACAACTGAAAATTTGTTGTTAGATTTGATGTTAATGACTCCGAATTTTTTCTAAAAATTTGATGTTATGATAGAACGTATTTTCGTTCATTTTTAATTCTTCTGCTGCAGCTTTTCTTCCGAACACAAATTGTCCTGATTTTAAATTAACATTTTGCATTCCTACTAATTGGCTATAGTCTTGATAGCTAGCTTTTAATAAACACCATATCCATATTCGAAGTAGTTTATCGTTCTGAAATATTTGAGATGATAATAATTTCCTATGTAGTTTTACCCAACCTTCCATATTAAGTCCTCTTGACTTTCTCTGTAATTTTGGTATAATTTAGTTATAAAAATAGTTTACTAAATTATTTTTCAGTACTAGATTTCTTTTTTGAGCGTGGAGATCTAGTACTATTTTTTTGTGTTTTTTCATATGATTCATTCCATATTTTTAAAGTCATTATTCTTTTTTGCAATTCTTCATTTTTAATCTTTAATCCAGAATTTTTGTATCTTAAATCATCCACTCTTGATTGCAATACAAATAAGTATCTGATTAAGATTAGAATTAAGAATATTAAAAATCCTATAAATACTATTAATCCTTTCATTATCTACAAGCCTCCTTTCTTAAAGTTATATACAACAATGAGCAAAATCCAATTATTAATACTGGAATTGGAATATCTAACGTTTCAAGCCATGCTGTAAATGCTAATACTCCATAACCTATTGCTAATACCAAAATTGTTACTATTATTTGAAATATAAATATTTCTAGCTTTGTCATTTGTTTATCCTCCTACTATACTTAATATTGTTTTTAGCTTTTGTTTTAGTTCTGCATTTTCTCTTAAAAGTTCTTTGTCTGAACCATCTCCTTCATAGTAAGCTATTTTGTAATATCCACCATCTGTTATTAGATGTTCTAACTTACCTAGATGACATTGTTTCTTTATTTCTTCCACCCCCAATCCAGTTCTTTGATTGTACTCATTAGGAGTTAACCATTTTAAACCCATTTTCTTACCTCCTTTCTATTTTTATTTACTTTTCATTTTTACCGTTGTATAATAACCTCTAAAGGAGGTGAATTTTATAATGAATATTGAATATAAAGTACCTTACAAAGGAGGTTATGAAATAATCAAAATAGATGAGCCTAATACATGTCCTATATGTAAGCATTCTTTAAAACCTACAATATTACATCGTGAAATCATGGAACAAAAGCAAAATGAAAAATGTTTAGTTGTTACTTATTGGTGTACTAATTGTTTTAAGCCTTTCATATGTTTTTTCTCAAACCTTTCTCAATTTGCTGTAGGTACACATTTTAATAGTAAACTTGCTTTTATCGAGCCTAATTGTTTCGAAAATAAAGAATTTGATGAATGTATAAATAAGCTTTCTTCTGATTTTGTTAAAATTTACAATCAAGCCAATAATGCCGAAAACTTAAGACTTGATCAAATTGCTGGAATAGGTTATCGAAAAGCATTAGAATTTCTTATAAAAGATTTTCTAATTAAACATGAACATATAGAATCTGAAAAAGTTGTTCCAACACCATTAGGTACTTGTATAAATACAATGATTGATAATCCTCAATTAAGAACTGTTTCTTCTAGAGCTACTTGGCTAGGTAACGATCAAACCCATTACGAGCAAAAATATCAGGATAAAGATATTCAAGATTTAAAGCGATTAATTGAGCTATCAGTTCATTGGATAACTATGATATGTTTAACCGATGAAGCTGAATCTATTGAGAAGAAATAACTTCATTATCATGCAATGTATCATGTGAAAATAGTAAATTTCCTTGGAAATCCCAGTATTGAATTACAAGTCTTACTGGGTTTTCTTTTGTTCCGTCTCCAATAGATGATTTGGTCTTTATAATTTCGATTACTTTTGCTTCTTCCATACTCTCTCCTTTCGTTAACAAGTTTTACTTGTATTTTCTGTTAAAAAAATTTGAGGAAAAATATAATCTATAGGTTTATCAAAAAATTTAGATAATTTAATACAAGTAGTCATTTTAGGAGGATTATTTGAGTTTTCAATATTAGAATATGCTTGTTGTGTAATCCCTAAAAAGCTTGCTACTACGGACTGTGGTCGATTTCCTCTCAATTCTTTACATCTATTTTTTTTCACGATTTCCCCTCCCTTCTTAACAAGTTTTCCTTGTTGATGATGTAATGTTATCACAAGTAAAAATTGTTGTCAATAGTTTTTTACAATTTTTACTTGTTTTTTGTTTACAAGTACAAATTTTACTTGTATAATATTTACAGAGGTGTTGATATGAATAGGATTAAGCAACTAAGAGAAGAATTTAATATTTCTCAATCAGAATTAGGAAAAAAATTAAATAAGACTCAACAACAAATCAGTCTATATGAAAAAGGAATAAATGATTTAGATTTAGATGGATATATTATTCTATCTAAACTTTTTAACTGTTCTATAGAATATATTGCTGGCAAATCTGATAAAAGAAACAATGATATAGATTATGATCCTGATTTATTACAAATTGGTTTATCTACTAAAGATTACGATATTTCAGAAGAAAAAAAACAACAGATAGAAGAATTTGCTAAGTATGTTCTAAAAGATAATAAAAAGAAAGAGAATGATTAAAATGGATACATTTTTATTCACCATTTTAGGGTGCTTATTTATAACAGGAATACTTGAAATAATAGCAGAAATAATTATTGATAGAAGCAATGATAAAGAAAACCCCCAAAAAAGTAGACGATTATATTTTAGCATTTTCTTTTTTATTCTATTATTACTTTATTCTTATACTACTTATAATAGAGAAAAATATATTCGTAATACAATTGAACAATCAAATTCAATCGAAGAAATAACTGAAATATTATATGAAGATTCTGAAAGATAAGGAGAATAATTAAATATGACAGAAAATGAAAAACAAGAATTATTAAAACAAGTAACCGAAAGATTTAATAAAAAATATATCTTTTTTTCAAGGATATACATTATATTAAATTTCATTTGTTGTTTATTGGGTGTCTATTTAATATATTCAAACTTAACACAAATAAAATATATTGGCAGTATTTTAAGTATATTATTTTTAGTTTTATATATTGCAATATATTTAGAATATAAATCATATTACACAGAATATATAAAAAACAATTTTGTTTATCGAAAAGACTACAATGACTTACTAAATAAATATAATAAATTAAAAGAAAAAAACTAATTTTTTTTGAGTTTAAATTAGACATTTGATTAATGAAAGGAATAAAAAATATGAAATGTTGTGTGTGTAACAAAGAAATTGAAAAAAGTGCAAGTAAAGATCGTATCATCTGTGAAGAATGTGATGCAGAAATAAAAAAAAGATTAACAGAAAAAGAAGATAAGTTAAATAGTATTTTAGGACAAATGCATGAAGAAGAAAAAAAACAAGAAGAAAACAAAGTAAAAATAATAAAACGAAATCCTGTAGCTGATAGCATCAGTAACGTTAGCTATTTTGTTTTAGTTGTAAATTTAATATTTTCTATTCTATTAATTGTAGCTGGAGTTTTAGTTATTTCTGAAGGTGGTAATTATATCTTTTTACTTATTGGTATAATTTCTTTAGTATATTCATTTATAATAAATACTCTTTTAAATGGATATGCAGAAATAATTAAATTATTGAATAGAATAAGCCAAAAGTAAAGGAAAATACAAATGAACTTAAATAAATTATATGAAATAGCTGAAAAAGAAAAAATAAAAATATATGATTGGCATTTTGAAGATATAGATGGTATTTATCTTAACTATGACAAGATAAATGCTATTGCTCTTAATTATGATGAATTTGGAACGTATATAGATGAAAAATGCACATTAGCTGAGGAACTAGGACATTATTTTATGGATGCTTCCTATTCCTTATATGCTGATTCTCAAACTATAGAACGTCAAGAATATAGAGCAAAGAAATGGCAATTTTTGACCTTAGCTCCACCACCAATAATACAATCTATGGTAGCTGAAGGTTACAGTTTTTTTGAAATTGCTGAAAAATTAGAGATTACGGAAGATGTTCTACTTAATGCTTACAATTATTATATTGAGAATAATATACTAAAGATTAATGCTTAAATTAGCATTATATTTTTTGATAAATAATACGAACAGGAGTTTTTATGAAAAAGACAAACTATCTTAAGAACGGAAAAGAATATTATAGAATTGTTAGGGTTGTAGGCCATAAAGAAGATGGATCTCCTATCAAAAAAGAATTTTATGCTGCAGGAAAAAAAGAAGCTATAGAAAAAGCTGAAGAATATATTAACAAATTAAAGAATGGAATGTCTTTAGATTTTGAAAATGTTACTGTTAGCGACTTAATGCATAAATGGTTGTTTCACATCAAGCTAAACGAGCTAAAACCATCTTCTTTTCAATCTTATGAAAGTATTTTTAGAAATTTAATAAAAGATTCTGACATTTCTGGCTTAAAGGTACATTCTGTAAAATCTATCCATATACAGGAATATTATAATAAACTTGGAAAAGAAAAAACATATTCACAAATAAAGAAATTAAATAAACTTTTAAAGCAATTCTTTTCTTATACTGAAAGAGAAGGTTATATTTTAAGAAATCCTTGCAATAATATTACAATTCCTAACCAAATTGAGCAGAAAAAAACAAAATCAGAAACTATTGAATACTTTAACGACTCAGAAATTAAACAGCTGAAAAAAGCATTTAAAGACAATAAGTTTTATAATCTTGTATTAACCGCTCTTGGTACTGGATTAAGGCAAGGCGAATTATTAGCCTTAAAATGGGAAAATGTCGATTTAATTAATAAAACGATAAATGTTAAAGAGTCTATAAAAAAAGTCTATATTTTTGATTCTGAGCGGAAATAAAGAATTAAAAACAATAACGCAAACGCCAAAATCAACAACATCTATAAGAACTGTAGACTTACCTGACAAAATTGTAAAACTATTATCCAGTATTCCTCGAACAAGTGAATATGTTTTTGCAGATGAACAAGGATTTCCTTATTCTGTTAAAACTTTATTTGGAAATTGGAAAAAAGTATTAACTGAAAATAATATACCATATAAGAAATTTCATAGTCTAAGACATACTTATGCTACTATGCTTCTTTCTAATGGAGTAGATTTAAAAACAGTTCAAGATTTAATGGGTCACTCTGATATAACAATTACCCAAATTTACTTACACGTTTTACCTAAAAATAAAACCAAAGCTGTTAACAAAATTAATAAAATTTTATAAACCAAAGTGGGAAAAAAGTGGGAATATATAAAAATAGAGTTTCAACAATTTGCTTGAAACCATTGAAACTCTAACATTTTATCGAGTTGGTGACCCCTACGGGAATCGAACCCATGATTCCACCTTGAGAGGGTGGCGTCTTAACCGCTTGACCAAGGGGCCATATGTGATATACAGCTATTTATTTATACCACATTTTATATTTTTAGTCAATACATAACTTTAGTATTTCTTCTAGTCTCTCATCTTGTTCTGTTAAATACAAATAACCAATTAAAGCTTCAAATCCTGTACTATGAGAATAATCTGCAACATTTGCATTTTTTGGCAAATGATGATTTTCAGTATTTCTTCCTCTTTTTACGATTTCAATCTCTTCTTCTGATAATTCTGAGAAAATTTTTTCAAGTATTTTTGCTTGGCTTTCAGCCTTAACATATTTAATTGATTCAATATGTAATTTATGAGGCTTTGCATTAGAATAATTTACAAGATGAGTTCTAATAAATAATTCATATACACTATCTCCTACATAAGCCCATACTAATGGAGAAAGCATTCTAACATCTTCTTTTTTCTTACTACGTTTAAAAATATCCATATATTCCACCTTATATTCATTTATAACAATCTTATTTATTTTTCATACTTTTCCAAGGAAATTCTTCCTATTTTTCCACTTCTAAAATCATCTATTATTATTTTAGAAGCTTTCTCATCATCTATTCTTCCACCTGAAAGAAGCGCTCCTCTTTTTATAGCAATTAGTTTCATTAGCTCATACATAGGATTAACATTTTGATTTATTTCTTCCCATTCTTCATTTGTAATTTTATATCTTTCAAAAACATTTTTCTTATAATCTTTAATTAAAACTTTTAGCAATTCATATGCTATTTCAGTACTTTCTAAAATATCATCTTTAATAGTTCCTGTAAAAGCTAGATTAAGTGACACTTCTTGACTTTCAAATTTAGGCCATAAAACTCCTGGAGTATCTAATAATTCTTGATCTTTTCCAATTCTAATCCATTGATTATTTCTAGTAACACCTGGTCTATTTGCTACTTCTAATGTGTTCTTTTTAGCTAATCTATTTATAAAAGAAGATTTTCCTACATTTGGAATTCCTAAAATCATACATCTAATTGTTTTATTTATTCTTCCCCTAGCTGCTGCTTTTTCTTTCTCCTCTTTCATTATTTCATCTATTTTTTTAGTTACTTTATCAATTCCTTTTCCAGAGCTACTATCTGTTATTATACATGCATCAGCTTGATTGGTAAAATAATTTTTCCATTTTGCAGTTTCAATGTCATCTGCCAAATCGGCTTTATTTAATATAATTATTTTTTTCTTATTTTTGGTCATAGCTTGTATGTCTGGATTTCTACTTGAGATTGGTATTCTACTATCTAAAAGCTCTATCACAACATCTATTATATTCATTGTTTCTATTATTTGTCTTTTAGTTTTAGCCATATGACCAGGGTACCAGGAAAACCTTGCTGGTCGAAAGTCTTTTTCTTCTTTTTTTTCTGCCATTTTTATCACTTCCTTATTCTCTATTTCAATATCTCATAAATCTTGCATTTATTGTAATTTATTTGATTAATCATTACCAACCTAAATCTTCATTTACTAGAATTATTTTAGTTGGTGTTGGTTTTGGTCTTTTTTGATATATTACTAATGATCTGCATATTCTATCTTTTGTATAGCAATTCTCACATTTTCCAGTTATTACACATGGCGTATTATAGTTATGTTCTTTTGCATTTTTAGGTGCTACATAATTTTTAATTCTATCAATAGCTGAAGCTAAGTCTTTTTCGATTTTATTCTTTCCTATTACAAAAACAACTTGGTTTGGTCCATACATTGAAGGTGCTACACGATTGCAACTACTGTCTATATTAACCATTTCTCCAGTTTCAAAAGAAACTGCATTTACACTTAATAGAAAAACATCAACAATTAGTGACTTTAACTTGTTTTCTCTACTTTTATCTAATTGCATTGCATAAAGTTCTTTTGTATTTTCTTTAAGTTCCTCAATTACATTCAACTCTGATATTGTATGTGAATCTCCAATACCAACTATTTTATTAGAACACATATCTAAAATTATTTTCTTGGCGTCCTCCTTAGTTTGTACAACATCTACCTCATATTCATTTAATCGCATTTTTTTTGCTAAATCATCTAAATCCATTTATATTCTCCCATCAAATTTATTATATTTTCTTTTAAAATTATAACATTTATTATAAAAAATACTATAAGTACGAAAAAATCTCTACTTAAAATAGTTAGTGTTTTCAATGGTTTCAAGGAACTTTCTATAAATTGGTTTTTCCCACTGAATCCTTGTACTTGGCAACTTTTGATTTTTATCTTCCATATTACTCACTTTCCTTTTTTCAAACTAAATACTATATAAATTATGATATCTTGCTAATAAACATAAACAATATCATCGTTTGATTTATTTATTCCTCCTGCTTTTTCATAACATTTGCAAGCAGAAATATTGCTTTTGTTTGTTATTAAAAACATCTTTCTACATTCTATTTTTTTTATATATTCTTTTATAAAATTCATAAGTCCTGTTCCATATCCATTTCCTTGAAATCCATCCATTATATCAATAGCATGTAAATAAAAATCTTGTTTTCCATCAGGTCTATATAATTTATATCCATAAGCAAATCCTATTATTTGTTTTTCATTTCTAGCAATAAACCCATAAGCACTTTCATCATTTATAAATTTAATAAGATTGTTTTT